>VTLG01006347.1_pt1 | contig 16776 bp, 26 predicted proteins | sample 4694571 | NCBI WGS metagenome assembly VTLG01 (sample SAMN12604809, study PRJNA352737) | marine metagenome | biome: ENVO:00000447; feature: ENVO:00000209|ENVO:00000569|ENVO:01000036; material: ENVO:00002151; isolation source: viral sequences binned using virsorter ...
CAGGCAATGTGCAGGCTGGTAGATTAGTTTTAGAACATAGTGGCAAACTTGTTAAAAATATAAACGTAACCATTGATTCGCCATTTGAAAAATTCTTAAAAAATGTGCCTGATGCAGAGGTTGTAGAAGATTCTGAAGTTATAGATGCAGCAGTTGTTATTGATTCATTTGATGACCTTCCTGAAAGGAATGTAGAAGATCAAGGCAAAAGAACTGTTAAAGAAAAAGCTGTTACTAAGGATATAATTAAGAAGGCTGATTATAATGTAAAGCAGAAAAAGTGGTATATGTGGCGAAAGAGAGCTAAAGCTGTAGGTATCGCACCGTTAAAGGGCAGAAGACCAACTCCTGCTCAAAGACAAGAGTGGGAAAAGAGTATTATTGAGGCTGAAAGATTAGCTGACACCAAATAGTGTGATACTACTTTGTTTTATCTTATCACAAATTTCATCATAAACATCAGCAGGGATTAAGAAAGGCTTGTCGCCTTCTTGCAGTTCATCATGCTTTGCGATTAGTTTCTCTAATCTTTCTAATAAAAACACCAATTCTTCATAATCTTTATCTGACATATTATTTTTCGAAGTTCTTTTTTAGTTGACGGTTAAACTCTCTTGTTGCTTTTCCTACTATTTTTTTATTCTTTTTGCCTGATTGTGGTTTAAGATCTAAAAATTCTCTTTGTGGTCGCTTAATTTTAGGATTTGTATCACTTACCCCTATATTATGATACCACCCATATTTCTCCATATTTATACCAGTTGAACTGCCTTTCATGGTTTTATATAGTTTTCCACTATATTTTAAAGGTGTTTCATTGGTAGTAGGATTTGCATATGGCTTTCCTTCTAATGTTCCAGCCCTTCTTTCTGCTAATGTTTTGCTAGTTAGTCGTGGCATCCTAGAATGAGTCTGAGTATAGCTTATATAATCAATATTATCTATTCTTTGTTTTGCATCTTCAACAATTTCTTTAGCAATATTTTCCTTATAATTATCTATCATTTTCGGCAAATTTCTTGCTAGTTTTAGTGCAGAGTATGTTATTTTAGTCTTTATCTTCATATTCTTTTTCTATTTCTCCACCCCTCATAGCTTGCAAGTGCTCGTCTTCCATTGCTTCTCTATTCTTTTCTACAATCTTTTCAGCTTCTTTGCGAGATAAATCATTATTATATTCCATAAGCAAATCAACTTCATCTAACATATGATGTTTTAGTCTATGTTCGTCTAAAAGAATTTGATCTTGAACTGTTTTAGGGTATTCAGGCTCTTTAAAATCTAACCTTAAAGTTTCTGGAAGTTTAATGTTATTATAAGCAGCAATCTCTCTTTCTACTTGATAAAATTCATGTTCATACATTCTCCAAAGTTCTAAATCGTCTTGATAGTCTTCAAATCTTTCTAAATCTTTGATTTTAAGTGCTATACCTGAAGGAGTTTCGCCTCCGTCTTGTGCAAATTGCACATATAAATGATTATTTTGAGCAACTAAATCAACTTGGAACTTAATATTCTCAATAACTGACTCAATGTTGCCCTGTGGAGATACAATTCCAAAAGTAGCACCCTCTGGAAGGTCTATAATCTGGTCAGATCCTGCTCTTTCTATTCTTTTGTCGCTATCAACTCCAGTCATAAATGGCTGACCAAACATTTGAAACCTTAAACCTAACTGCATTTCTGTCATTGCAATATTAACTTGCTCGTTGCAATCAACAATATCATTAGCACCATCTACAAAAAATTCATCTATTTGTTCTTCTCTGTGAGTAAATACAAATGGTAATACACCATATCCATGTTCATACTGTTCTATAACATTACCGTCTTTGTCATAATGTATATGAACATTTTCATCCCAATAAGCATATTCTAAATTTTCCGTATAAGAAACGTCATCTGCTTGCATCAAAAGAGGGTAGAATATAGCAGAAGGAGTAAAAGGATCTTCTAAATGGACATCAAAATAGTAAACAGGTCTATAATCAAAATAAGGCATACCGTTTACCTCTTTATATATAACTTGAGTCGCAACTGTCCCCATTAAACGAGTCATTCTTTCAATATGTTTAAATCTTGCATCTTTTTTTATTGTAAGCTGGTTATATTGATTGTTTACATTACGAGAAGTGCCGACAGTATAAATTCTACTCATTTTATTAATAAATCTTCTTGTAAAGTTAGCATTATAGCATGGAATTTCTTTGAAAGCAGCAGAACTAAAGTATCCTTCTATGTAATCAGCAGTTCCGTTGCCTCCATAATAATCTAACATCCTTCTTACCCATCGCCTTCTCATTTTTTGATTATATTGCTTAGCATCTTTAACTGATTGCTTTATTATTTCTTCGGCTGTCATATTGTTGTTGTAAATCATCTTGTCCTCACTTTAAATTCTCTGTTTTTAATTGGAAATTGGTTTATAAAAAAATATCTTATCATATCGCATCCATGGTCATGATAACCATCTTTTACTGGTTCTGGTTTCAAATCTGCTCCTTCTTTTGGTTCTGGGTAACGATAATTCTCTAAATCTGCCATAATTCCTGTGCAATTCTCATTTATATGAAAAAATCGCTGATTATCAGCATTTTCTATAAAACTTCTTACATGAGATACTCCAGAAGCTATGTTTCTTGAAGTTCTATCTCTTTTTGTATATATTTTTATACCTTTTCGTTTAAATATCTCAATATCGCCTAATCCTGACTGCCCTTGAGCCTGCATACCAGCAGGATCGCCATAATATCTTCTAACATTATAATTTTTAGCTAATATCATTTCAGCCAAGGTATCTGTTTTAATATTGGTCTTATGTATAATCTCATCTATCATGTTTATATGCCATATCCCACCAACTCTATTTAATTGAAACCATCCTACTGCTGGCATACGATAACCAAAGTCTATACTGCAAAAAGTAGGAAAGTTAGGATTATAAGGAAACCTGCCTACATCTAACTCTCTTTCAAACGGATAAACCCTGCCAGCAAAAGAAGTAAATTTAGCCCCATATTCTTGGTCATATACCTCTTTAGCCATATTTCTTTTTCTTTCAAGAAGAAATTGATCTCTTTTACCGTCAGGGAAGGCAAAATGGTTATCCCACGAGGGAGCTTGATGGGATTCCCATAATTCATCATCTTTACCAAGGAGATACAAATCATACACCCAATTAAAACCTTCTGGTGTCGTGATAAATATAGCCTTCCCTTTACGGTCAGATAGAGTGGGCGATAAATACATATCCCAAATCTTTCTTTTAACTTTAGCTGCCTCGTCAATTATAAGTAAATCTAAACCTTCTCCAACTAAAGAGTCTGGGTTGTCAGCAGATTTAGCCTCGACTACAGTTCCCCATTTAAATTTTATAATTCTTTCTTTTTCTGAGGCTCTAATAATATCGTTTTGATGTCCGATTACCATTTTTTGCCATATTTCTCTAAACATTAAATCAGCTTTATCGTAAGACAATCCTACAAGCCATATTCTTTTATTAGGTTGAGATGCATAAAATGTAGCTTCCATAGCAGAAGCAGTTGTCTTTCCAAATCTCCGACCACAAACCATGACAAAAAACCTTGCTGTTTCTTTCTTAGGAAAATGCAACTTGCCTTGACCTAGGTGTGGCTTATACTCCATAAAATTAAACCACTTTTGTTTATATTCTGTAAGTGAATTATTCAAAAATTTGCATTATTACCTATAATTAATTTAAGTTATCTATAAGTATTTTGCAAAATTTGTCAAAATACATTTACTTTTAACATAAAATGGGGGCAGTATGTCCGAAGAAAAAATACCAGCAGTTGAAGAAACAGTTAGTGAAACTCCTGCTAAAGAAACTACTCAAGATAGCTCTAATGAGCAGTATATTGCAGAAAGCAAAAAGTATAGAAAAAGAGCTCAGGATGCTGAGGCTCGCTTGGCTGATTACGAAAAGAAACTTGCTAGAGCAGAAGAAGATAAACTTAAAGAAAAAGAAGAATTTAAAACCTTATATGAACAGGCTTCTTCTAAGGTCGAAAGTTTAACATCTAATGCTGAAAAATGGTCAAAGTATGAAGAAGCTAAAAGAGCTGTTCTTTTAGAAAACCATCCTGAAGAAGAAAGAGAATCTTTATCTAATTTAGATTTAGAAACTCTTGAGTATGTTACTAGTAAAATTAACAATGTTAAACCAAATGCTCCAGAGGTTGTGGGTAGAGCAAGAGAAAGTTTGCCTAGCAAGCCATATGCTCAAATGACAACCGAAGAAAAAAGGACAAATTGGGCTAGCATTGTAAAACAATTTAACCAAAAAAAATAAAACTCTGTCAAAATGAAGGCTCAATAGAGCAGTTGAAAGACAGTTAAAACTCTTTAGGAGAATATAAAATGGCTTTAACAGATCCTTTGGGTTCTAATATACTTATTGGTGGTGTTCAAGGAAATGCATCTCACGGTGCTAATGCAGACACTATCGGTGATCAGTTTGTTCCAGAAATGTGGGGACAAGCAATATTAGACTCATTTCAAAAAAACACAGTAATGACAAAGGTCGGAACAGATCTTTCAGGAATGGCTGCAGAAGGTGGAGATGTAATAAACTTACCTCACGTTGGTGTTCCAATCGTAAAAGCAGTAAGTCAAGCTGCTGAAACTATTACAATGGATGTTTCAGGTAGCGATACTGCAACTACAACACAACTTAAATTCGATGAGCATTATGTAGCTCCTCTTTGGATTCCTGATGCAGTAAAAATACAATCTACTTATGATTTATTTAGCTTGTATTCAGGTCAATTAGGTTATGCTATTGCTAAAACAGTAGATAATTACTTAATGTCTACAGTAGCAAATGCTTTATCAGATGTTTTAGGTAGTGGCGATGGTGTTAATGCAAATACAACAATGAATGTAGATGTAGCTGCTTCTTTAACACCTGCAAACCTTTCTTCGCTTATGGCTTTAATAGTAGGCGAAACAGGTAGCACAGATGGTTGGACTATTGTTTTAGGAAAAACAGCTTATGGTGCTTTAGCAAATTCATCTAATTTTGGCAATGCTTTTTCACAAGGAACAGCAGAAGCTCCATTAGGTGGACAGTTTGCAAATACTGGAATTGCAGGTAATTTACTTGGTATGCCAGTAGTTGCATCTAATAGTGTTTTCTTAGATGATGGTGCTGTTGCTGCTAATGCAGAAGCAGGTATCACTAAAGCTTGGACAGGTTTTGATTCTGGTTCAGGTGGTGGCGACACAGATGATGACGATTTATTAAGAGGATTTGCAATTCACGAATCTGCTTTATACTGGGGTATTCAATCATCTAATGTTAAAAACTCTTACCAACACACTTATATGTCAGACTTAGTTTCTGCTGATGTATTATATGGTGCAGTTGCAAGATGTGCTGATTCTGCTGGCGACAGAAGAATTATAGCATTAACCGATAGTTTAGACTAATAGTCTATAATTAAGTAGTAATAATAAGGGGGGCAATGCCCCCTTTATTATATATATAAGGATTATATTATATGGATTTATTAAAAGCAATTAAAAGACACGAAGGTTTTAGATCGAAAGTTTATAAATGCACAGAGGGATATGACACTATAGGATATGGATTTGCTATAAAAGATTTAATTTTAGATGAAGACGTAGCAGAAATTATCCTTATGAAAAAAATAAAAAAATTACTCGAAAGAATATTGATAGCATTTCCTTGGTTTAAGGATAGCCCAGATCCAGTAAAATTTGTTGTTTCTAATATGTGCTATCAATTAGGAATTACAGGCTTTTCTAAATTTAAAAAAACAATATACTATTTTGAAACAGAACAATACGAAGAAGCATCTGCAGAGATGCTAGATTCACTATGGGCAAAGCAAACTCCTGCAAGAGCTAAAGAGCTTAGCGAAATAATAAAATCTATTTAAGCAAATTAGGAAAATAGTATTTTCTATACTAAATTATTTCAAAAAATAAAAGGGAATTTTATGGCTTTGAAAGATAGGGGTGTAGTTAATAGAGCAATAGTAACCCCTGATAAGCATTTTCCTTTACACGACTCCAAAGCAATAAACGTATTATGTAAAACAATAGAAATTGTTAAGCCAGATATATATATTGATTTGGGCGATATAGGGGAGTGGGAGGCTTTTTCACATTGGAAGTATAAACATAAAAAAGCTCCTCCGTTAGAGTTTTTAACAGAGGAATTTGATAAAGATGTTAAAGATGTTAATGATTGCATGGATATTGTAGATGAATCTTTAGACAAGGCAAACTGCAGTAAGAAATATATAACTGAAGGAAATCACGACAATTGGCTCAACATGGCTGTTGAGAAATATCCTTACATACCTCAGTATAAATTTCCCAATGCAGTAAACCTTAAAGAAAGAGGATATACATATTATCCGATGGGTAAACATCTTAAGATTGGAAAATTATATTTTTATCATGGTCATCAATATGGTGGTCAATATCATACTTCCAACCATTTAAGAAAGTTAGGATGCAATATAATGTATGGTCATTGGCACGATCTTCAGCAGATTTCTGCAACTCACATGGATGGTGCTAAATCAGCTTGGTCTATTGGATGTCTTAAAGATATGTCGGCTGCTAAAAATGAATGGCTTGGCAATAGAAGAATTAATTGGGCTCATGCTTTTGCTATTGTGGATTTTTTCCAAAACGGTCTTTTTACTGTGCATATAATACAAATTATAAATGGTAAAACATCTTTATGGGGAGAATTAATTGATGGGAGCAAATAAAAATTAATGAGGAATAATGGACAAAGAAGCTATAGAGTTATTAATAGGTCAGTATGGCTGGATGGCTATAGCTGCTTTCTTTTTTATAATTGGTAGAAATACCATAGAAACAGCAATAGAAGCTATTAAAGTTTTTGCTGGAGATGATTTAAATACAGACGATGTAATACATTTTGACGGAAGACCTGCCAGAGTGGTTAGAGTAGGTTTATGGAAAACAATTTTATTTGTATATGAAATAGGCTGTGCAGATGGCAAGCCTTATGTAAAGGGTGGCAATAAAGTGGCTATACAGAATGACAAATTAAAAGATCATATTATAGAAAAACCACTTCCTATGCTAGACCTTAAAAAATGGGATGACTGCAAAGAAGATGAATAAAAAAATTAACGAATACAGAGATGAAGTTTTGACTCATCTTGAATATATAAAAGAAAAAGTAGATGCGAATCACGATCATTTAGAAAGAGTTAATGGAAGGCTAAGAAAAGCAGAAAATAATATAACTGCAATCAAAACTACAGGGACTACGTTGGGTGCAATTATAGGTGGTTTTCTTACTTGGCTTGGTTTAAAATGATGGATGTAGGCACATTTATCTTAGGATTTATTGTGTTTTTTACGATTGGCTACTACTTAATATTTGGAGATAACTAATGTTACAAGCAATAGTTGCTAAAAAAGTTATAGAAATGATTCTAAAAAGAGTCATGGAAAAAAAAGCTATCAAGAACATGAGGAAGTATGTTGAAGAAGAAAATGAGCTTGATGTGCAAATAAAACAACTGCAAAAAACAGTTGCAAAACAAGGTAAGTATATTGAAGAATTAGAAAAGAATGTTGCAATTCTTTCTAAAGACTCGCACCCCCCTGTATTTAAAAAGAAAGAATACAAGGACATTTTAAAGCGATTAAAAAACTTAGAAAAAGGAGAATAGTATGTTTGAATTTATCACAAGTAACTGGGAATGGTTTTTGTTAGGTTTATATGTATTAGAAAAAGCAATTAAATTAAGCCCTTCTAAAAAAGATGATTTAGTTTGGGATATGGTTTTAAAACCAATAGTGGATGCAATTAAAAGAAAAAAATAGTGCCTAGAAGGAAGTCCATATCAAACAGCAAAGTAGAAGATTTTGAACCTAAAAAGAAAAATCCTTTAAGTTTATTAAATGATTCTAATTTAGATATAGATTCAAAAGCTCTTTTTATAGGTGGCAAACCTTCTGGTATAGAGCTGTCTGATAGTGAGTTTAGATTTTTAAAACCATCTACTCACACAAGGCTTAATGCTGATACTTTATTTTGCAATGAATTTTTATTAGATAGTTCAGGAGATTCTAATCTAACATTTAGACATATTCTTGGAGATGACGATCAAAATATGAAGTTTTTTATATCTACAGCAGGTGCTACAACTTGGCAAACTAATGGAAGTTCAGGCACTTTTAATATAGATGCTGTTGGAGCTATAAACTTTGATACTGATAGTGGGGAACTTTATATTAGCGATGATTCTGCAATACATTTCTTTTTTGATTGCAATAACACAGCATTAACAATATATGATGACCAAGATACTGGCGATTTATTTAAAATTCAAGTAGCACAGCATGGAGCAACTACTATATCTACTGTAGATGACGATGCAACTGCTGGTCATTTAACATTAGATGCAGATGGCAATACTATAGTTTCAATACTTGATGGAAATGAATCTGGTGGAGGATTTCATGTGGCATTAGCAGGAGCAGCAAATAGAGCTGTTTCTTTTTCTGGCGAAGTAGATAATAATACTACATTTCGTATGTATGAAATGGGAGGCACAAGCACTTCTGATTATTTAGATATAACTACATTTGAAGAAGGGGCGACTACTATAAGCACAGTTGATGGCAATGCAAGTGCAGCACATTTAAAGTTAGATGCAGATGGGCAAATTATTATAGATTCTGTAAATTCTGCTGGGGCAGTTACAGATGGAACTTTATTTAAAACAAGTGGAACTACTTTTGGTAGTATAACTACACATCATGCTTTATCTTGTTTTACTTTATTTGAAGCAGCAGGTTCAAGTACGAATGATTATTTTGAAATACAAGTAGATGCAGCAGGAGCAACTAAGCTTAATACTGTAGATGCAGCAGGAGCAACAGCACATTTAACTTTAAATCCTGATGGAAATGTAAAATTTGATTCTGATGGAATTTTAATAAAAGATAATGGAGATGTAAGCACTCCTGCAAGTGGATATGGAGCTTTATATGTTAATAGTGATGTGTTGTATTTTAAAACAGATGGTGGAACTGCAACCAACTTATTAGCAGGTGGTGGTGGAACTACGAGATGGGTAAGAAATACTGGTGGATATATAACAAACAAAACAAGCACAACATTGTATTATTTTCAATTTAGACCAAATAGTGACCTTTGGAGCAATTCAGATTCATCTCCTACATCAATCAATCAATATGATGCTCCTGCTTGTCAGTTTCATGCCCCTGCAGATGGAACATTAACTAATATAACTGCTATGGGATATGTTAATGATACTGGTGCTACAGATCCATTTAAATTTTATGTATATAAAGGTGCAGTAGCAAATGATGGAACAAATACAAGTTTAACTTTAATAGGAACTTCAGCAGCACCTGCTACGATTTCAGGTGCAGCAAAAACATTTTCTATAAACACAGATATTAGTTCAAGTAATTCTTTTTCTGCTGGGGATGGATTATGGGTTATGTGGAAAAAAGATTCTAATACTGGAAGTCAAGATGTTTATTTTAGTGTAACAATTAGTGGAGAATACGATTAATGGATTTAATTGATAAAAATTCTGAACAATATTTAAATGTAGCAAAAGATTCAAATGAATCTTCAGATGCAGTTTTATTAAGAGAAATTGTAAATAAAGTCAATGAAATAGTTGAATGGATTAATAATCAATAAAGGGAGCAAAAATGAGTAATAGTGAAGAAATAAAAAAATATGAAGCAGAAGCAGAAAAGTTGAAAGCAGCATATCTTCAATGTTTAGGAATATTGCAATATTTAAAGGGCAAAGATAAGGAAAAGAAAGAAGGTAAATAATGGCATCATTTACAGGCTCAAGTATAAAAGATGTATATAAAGATATACTTCATACAAGTAATTCAAATACTGGTATAGGAAGCACAATAAAACAAATAACTTGTGGAGATGGAGATACTACTTCATTATATCTATCTGATAGAAATGCTAAAATTCAACCTGCTGTTGATAGCACTACAAATACTGTTATTTACGACAAAGATGGAAATGCACTTGTTACTGTAGACTCTACTAACGATTTAGTAAAAGCAGGGATAGGACAACATACTGTAAATACTCAATATGCAAATTTTGGATTTAATGCAATAGAAACAGCAATGGTAGCAAATACTCATTATTATATACCTTTTGGAGTGGCAGGTTATAGTGGTCAATTATTATCTGCTGGAACAAGCACAAATCCTGCTACATCTTTGACTATAGGGACTCAAGGGCAAAGATTTACTGAGGTTATTTGGTATGTAATGGATGATATAACAATAGATAGGGTCATATGGTGGCATGGAGCAGATGCAGCTACTGGAGATACAACAAGAGCTCATTTAATGGGCTATGATGTTGTTACCACAGCAGGTTCTACAAGTGGCGATTTGTCTAATGGGGTAGTTTTAGCAGATGGAGCAGATGTTACTAATGCAGGATATGAACAAGCATACTACCAACAATTAACAATACAATCAGCAAATGTAGATGCTGGAAAAGCAATATTCTTTACATTTAGATCAGATTCAGTAAATTCAGATTTCACAATTAATGCAACAGTAAAATATCATTTAAGGTAAAAGGAGTAGTAATGGCACAAGGCAATATTAATTTAACAATAAATGGGAGCAGTTTTGGTAAACAAAAAGTTTACAACAATATTTTTGAAAACTCTCAAGAAGTAGATAATACTGATGGTTTTATAAGTGTATTAACAGTAAGCACGACAAAAGGAGCAAATACTGTTAGTAATATTAAAGCTCTCTGTATTTATAACGAAGGAACAGTTGGAGCAGAAATACAATTAAAATATCAGGAGTGGGTAGCTAGTGGTGGTTCAGATATAAGAAATTCTATAGATTTAGGTGGAGGTGCTACAGCAACAAGATATGCTACAATGTTGCTTCCTGCTGGAGAATTTATATATTTTCCAAATGGAAGGATTGTTGGTTATAATAATGACAAATCTGCAGCTAATGCTACTTCTATATCTAATGTTGCTCCTGATTCCAATGAATACACAGTAATAGATGCAAGTGGTGCTAATGAAGCCATAGATGATAGTGAAACAGGGATAGATGTTGATGATTTAGCTTTTTATAAAAGAGGCGATTTAATTAGAATAGATGATGAAATAATGGAAGTTACAGCACTAGGTGCTGCAGACGGAGCAGGCACATTAACAGTTATAAGAGGAACTCATGGTTCTACTGTTGTAGCTCACGATATTACAGATGATATAAGATTGCCTTTTTTTAATGCTTATAATAATTATAATAAATACTCTGTAGCACAAACAAATAAAGATGGTAAATTTAAATGCATGAACTTCTTTGGATATGCAAGGACAGCAGATGCTATGGTTGATGGAATAGTTGCAGGTTCTGTTTGTTTTAAATTTTATAAACAAGGATACCAAGAATTAGGGTTGTCAGGAATTACTGCAAATACTAATACTGGTCTTGCAGCTTCTACAACTTATAAACTTAATATAACTGTAGATGGTGGTTCAGTTTTTGAAAATCTTACATTTACAACAGACTCATCAAATACTAATTTTGGTGGTAAAAACGGTGTTTTAAATAAAATCCAAGATGCTTTAGATGCTCAATACTATACAGCAGGAAACCTTTTTGAAAAAAGAGTGTCTGTAGGAATAGTTGATGGAGATGTTAGGTTTACTTCTGGCTCTTATTTATCTACATCTGCAATACTTTTAGCAGCTCCAACTTCAGGAACAACTCCATTTGGGGTAGGAAGAATAACAGCAATAGGAAGCATTGAAAGTGCTGTGGCAGCAGAACTTCCTGATGATACAGTTTTTGATAGAGTAACTTACGAAGAAAGACCTAATATTGGGGAATTAATGTATGATGATGGCAATGGTAATTTAATCGGAGCTGGCTCAGGAACTATAAACTATGAAACAGGTGCTGTAGATTTTACTGCAATGCCTAATGCTGAGTTTGTTATAAGTGCTACTTACCAAGCTGCGCATAGTGGTGGAACTAATGTTACTTTAGCAGATGCTCATAATCATATTACTGCAGTCGAAGCAAGAAGCACTAATCAAAAATTAAATGCTAAAATCAAAGTCATAGCCATGAACTAGGAGGAATAATGCCATACGGAAAAGGGACATACGGAAGTAAAAAAGGAAGACCTAAGAAAGCAAACAAAAGGTCTGCAAAACCTAAATATAAAAAGAAAAGAGGTAAGTGAATTGGCTAAATATCAAGGGAAATCAGTTAGATTGAACAAGCCAAGCAGGATTACAAAAGGACAAGCAGGTTATGGTCGCAAGAAATTTAAAGTATTTGTAAAAAGTGGAAGCAAAGTTAAAAAAGTTATGTTTGGCGATCCTAATATGAGAATTAAAAAATCAAGTCCTGCAAGAAGAAAATCATTTAGAGCAAGGCACAAATGTGCTACTGCTAAAGATAAAACAACAGCAAGATATTGGTCTTGCAAGAAATGGTAGGAAGATAAATGGCGAAAAAAATAAGTTGGACTTATGGTGGAAAAAGATATTATGGAACATTTATTAGAGAAAGCAAAACTCATAAGTTTGCAAGAACTAAAAGTGGCAAAATTAAAAAAATTAAAAAAAGGTAGGTTATTATGGCAACAGCACCAACATATTGCACACATAGACAATTAAAAGATGTATTTCCTCAAGTAGATTCTTTTGATAATAAAAGAGCATTATATGGGTGGAAAGAGGTTACTTCAAATAAATATGCTGCACATAATAGTGGCTTAACAACACAATTATTTGCTGACGGAGAAGATTTAGGAGCAGCACAATCTGCACATACTGACTTAAATGTTGAAGGAGAGTGGTTTTATAATTCTGCTGAAGATATAACTTATTACTATTCAGCAAGCAATCCAAATGACAAACTAATGGAGGCAGGAGAAGAATTTTCTGGTTTAATAACAAGAATTACAGCCAATGCTAGCAGATATTTAGATGCTAAACTTGATCCTAACCTTCCTAGGGAGCAATTAAAAGACAAAGAAGGAAATTTTGATTATATAATAATAAGAACAACTGCTCTTATTGCAGCATCATTTCTTATTAGAAGTCATGATCCAACATCTGAAGTTGCTACTGCACTAATGGAAGATGCACAAAATAATATTGATTCTTTAAATAAAGGTGCAGCATCTTTGTCTTGGCAAACAACTGGAGATACATCTAAAGGAGTTATAAGAGATGTAACTTATACGTCAGGAAGTATAAGACCAGTAGACACAAGAGGAAGGTGGCATGGAACATTTGACATTTTAAAAGTTAAGATTATTGCAGGAGGAGCACTTGGAACAGCTACTTATTCTGTTTGGTCTAAAGGAAATGATAAACTTGGAATCAATGAAGGAAACAAAGTAGTTATTGAAGAAACAATAGATGGGGATTATCAACCTTTAGCAGGAGGACTGCAAATTCGTTTTGGTGGAAGTGCATACGATTCTGTTGCGACTCAAGATAATGAATGGGAAATAGAAGTTCAAGGGTATGGCGAAGAAGTAGATAATTCTGCTATAAATTCAGTAAGAATGACGAGGAGATAACAATAAACCAAATTTGGAAAATTTAAAAAATGGCAGTAACTTTTACAAACAACTGGAAGAATATTTTAGATAAGTTAGAGTCTGTTTTAGAAACAGAGTTTAAGGGAGCTTTACCTGTCTATAAAGGAAACGATATACCTAAAGGTGTTAATCAAGCTCTGCAATTAATCCCAACTGGTAGTGTTTTAGTAGAATATAATAATACTTCTGAAACAAGAGAGTTTTCTGTTGGAGTAAGATTTATATTTGCAGAGGTTAATGTCAGAGAGTCGGCATTAGACCATATACTTAGATATGTTTCTCGTATTGAGGCTCTAATACACGATAATGTTTCTATGACATTAGATAAGGGTGCTGATGCAGATAGTAGCCTTGCATTTAATTGCAGATTTGAAAGCACAGAATTAAACTCAGATGAAGAATCTGGAGTTTATATAACAGAATGGGAGTGGAAATGTTCCCATGTAGGTAATATTTCTTAAAAGGAGTAGTAATGAAATACATGATAAATAAAATAACATCATTTTCTGCTTTAGAAAATTGGCAAGGTCTAGGTAAAGAAAATGCTGAACGACTAGAAAAAGGAGAAGCAGTTGAACTGAAAGATCCTCCAAAAAAACTAGTAGATGGTGGTTATTTAAAAGAGGCTAGTAAGCCTAAAAAAGGAGGAAAATAATGGCAGCATTAGATAAAACTGTATATTCAGGAAAGCAATATGAAGCATACGTTTCAATTCAAACAGATGCTCTTGGAACAAATGATGTTTCAGGAACTTTGTATAAACTAAGGCTTTCTGAAGTTAATGATATTGAATGGTCAGAAGGATTCATAACTGCTGATGTTGAAAGAACAGGGCAAAGAGTAATGCGACCTACAGATCATATTAAAAAATATAATGGTGGAACTTTTACTTGGTCTTTTGATAACTTAGTAATTGAAAATGAGGCAGTTCTTCAATTATTATTGCAATTAATAAGCGAAGATGATAGTCCAGCAGGAACTGTAGCTATTACAGGCAACCAAGGAACTGTTGCATACGAGCAAGGTGCATCAAGTGGAGAGTATGCTTGTGTAGTTTTATCTTCTCCTGATGCAGACAAAGATAGATTAATGCATAGTGCTGTGCTACAAGAATTAACTTTAAGCATGAGTCCTGATAATAATGGTGGCTTATTAACAGCAAGTGGAACTTTTTATAGTGGTTATCAGCCTGTTATAGGAGCAGAAAACACATCTCCAGATGCTACAGCAGTTGATTACACAAAAGGTTTCTTTGATTGCACAACTTCACAAATAGGTGGAGATGATGTTGTTATGAATAGTTTTGATTTAACAATATCTAATCCTGCTGTTAGAGTTGGCTATGAAACAGTAAATAGTGTTGATGGAGAGCCATGTGCTTACATGAGAGGTGGACAAATATCAGTAACAGGTAATGTTACAGTAAAATTAGATGACAACGTAGCTCAAATTGTTACTGAAGATTTCCTTGTTGGAACTTCTGCTAATATTAGCATTGGCGATGGTTCTTCTATTGACTTTGATATACCTACAGCTAAATACACAGGACATTCTCACACTAACACAGATAGTGGAGTTTTTGTTGAACTTCCATTTATGGGAACTGCTGAAGGTTCTAATGCTTTAGTTACAATTATTGCTACATAATAATAAATAAGAGAGGGAGCTTATGAAAGTCAAACTTCAATCAAAAAAAGAGATTGAAATAAAAGATCTGACGGTTGATGAGAGAGATGAATTGTTAGATAATGTCGTAACAGAAACCGATGGCGAAAGTGTTAAAATAAAAGCCATGCACTCAACTATGACAAAGTTTATTAGAATAGGTGTAAAGGGTGCTGATGACAAGTTTATTAAATCTTTGACGTTTGCAGAAAAGACAGAGATATTCCAAACAATGCAGGAGGATTATCTTAATCTGGGGGAATCCGAAGCCTCCAAATAGCACTAAATGTAACTTTAGAGCCATGTGGGGGCTGTAGATACGAAAAATATCCTTACAAAGCACAACTACCAGTATTTGTAAATGGAGAAAGACCAATTTGGGAGTTTAAATCTGATAAGGATGTATGGAAGGCAGTTGATCTTATAATACAAGAAGTTGAGGAGTTTAATGAGAAAAAGGGCAAGGAGTTTGATATTGAAGAATCAGTTCAAGCACAGTTGCCTTTTTTTTGTTGCAAAAATAGGGTATTTGATAGAAAAATACAAAAAGATATACAAAGGTATATGTATTGCGAAAAGTTCGGAATATCTCCATATTCTGGGGATTACGGAAAACAACCTTGTCTTTGGGTAGATAAGGTATTTGTAATAAAGAAAGCATTTGCTAAGTTAGAAAGTAACCAAATAAATAAGGCGAAGAAAGATGGCACAAGGTAAAATACAGATAAAATTTGAAGCTAAAGGCGATAAAGCCTTACAGCTTGCTATAATGAATCTTGATGTTGCTACTAAAAGATTAACAAATCAAACATCAATATATGAAAAACATTTAAAAAATGTAGGACTTACACAAAAACAAGCTAATAAATTTTTAGCACAAAGTAATAGACTGTCATTACTTGGGGTTAAAAATAACAGATTATTAAGCAATTCTTTAGCAACACTTCGTTCTAAACTACTTATAGTTTCATTTGGAATAGGACTTGTGTCCATGGCATTTAAAAAATTGTTTAATGCTATAATTGTGCAAGAGCAAGCAGAAAAGAAATTAGAGTCTGCATTAGGAGAAGTTAATACAGCACTTTTAAATCAAGCATCTGCCTTGCAACAAGTTACAACATTTGGCGATGAAGCTATAATAGAAGTTCAAGCATTAATAGGTGCTTTTGTTAAAGATGAAGAAGCAATTAAGGCAGCTACAAAAGCTACATTAGATTTAGCAGCAGCAAAAGGAATGGATTTAAAATCTGCTGGAGATTTAGTATCTAAAACTTTAGGTTCTTCTACTAATTCCCTTTCAAGGTATGGTGTTGAAGTTATAGGTGCTGTAGGATCAACACAAAGACTTGAATCTTTAACAACTAATATAGCGACTCTATTTGGAGGTCAGGCAGCAGCAGCAACAGATACTTTAGGTGGTTCTGTTTCTCAAATGACTAATGCTATAGGAGA
>VTLG01009887.1_pt1 | contig 16773 bp, 20 predicted proteins | sample 4694571 | NCBI WGS metagenome assembly VTLG01 (sample SAMN12604809, study PRJNA352737) | marine metagenome | biome: ENVO:00000447; feature: ENVO:00000209|ENVO:00000569|ENVO:01000036; material: ENVO:00002151; isolation source: viral sequences binned using virsorter ...
TAGTCCCAGGCGGGTTTTGTGTTTGGGTATGTGGAGACTGGAGAAGAGGTGGAGAGTATAGACCATTCCATTCTGATTGTATAAATATGTTCACTAAATCGGGACTCATATTACATGATATTATTGTTATGAAGAACGATACTATCTTTGCAGCTTTACAAATGGGTAAGTGTGCAAGTAAAAGATATACCAGTAAGGTTCATGAATTCATTTTAGTATTCAGAAAAGAAGGAGAACTTGTTTCAAGTTCAGATAAGATTAAAAACAGAGAGGAAGCTCTAGAACAATTTTTTAAATAATGCCAAGTGTAAAACCAAGAATTAATCCGAAGAATAAGAATGTCGAACCATTTGATAGAATGCTTCGTAGATTTAAAAAACAATGTGAGAGAGCCAACATTGTGAACGAGGTTCGTGATAGACAATATTATGAGAAACCAAATCAGAAGAAACATAAAAAGAATCAAGAAATTGCACGAAGAAAAAAACTTAATGCACACAGGGAAGCACTCGCACAATCTAGAAGAAAGTGGGGCCCACTTGGGTAAAGGTTCAAAGAGACGACCTCAAGTTGTCTCTGAAAAAGATTTTCAAGATGCATGGGATAAGATATTCCCTAGAAAAATCACACCTAAACATGGACAGACTTCCGTCCATAAAGATAAAACCAAATATAATCGTAAGAGTCTTAAGCAGGAACTGCTGAAAGACGGGAACCAGTAGGGTCTTCGTTCCTAGGTGTAGGACGACCTTGTTGGTATGTATTATTGTTTGTTGTTGACCCCATATTATTTTGAACCACTGAATTTACTGTTGCAGAAGGGTCTGCTCCAGCAGCTCTCTCTGCGTCTACAGCGTCTCTTGCGTCTGTTATTTGACCAACTGGTGCATTAGGGTCAACTGGTGCAAGGTCTGTTCGATTAGCTTCAGCCTCTGCTCTCATTCTTGCCATTTGTTCTGTCATGATTTCATTATCTCTGGCAACTAAAAAGTCTGAACTAAAGCCTTCTGTTTGACTAGGGTCAAATTTACCACCCTCGACATCTCTTGCCATACTGTAAACAAATTCGTCCATTTCACCCGACCTTATTTTTTCTGCTCGAACTTTATTACCTTCTTCTCCCAAGTCATTCTTTGCTTCCATTTCTGCAAGGTATGCCTCTCTGTCATCGATTACTTTCCTTGCAAATTTTTGTCGTTTCTCTAACTGTTCATCACTCAAATCCTCCATTCCAGTCGGAGTTGCAGTGGTTGTTTCTTTCTCTTCTTTCTTTTTCTTTCTCTCTTCTTGTCTTGCTCTAATCTCTTCTAATTCTTTTAAATCCTCATCACTTGAAAGGAAAGGAATTGCAGTTTTCATTTGTAGGATTTTTTCTCTTACTGCATCGAATATCATTTGGAATGTATTGACAAATGCGTCTTTAATGTTTTGAATGATAGTAGATATTCTTTCTTTTATGAATGCAACCTTTTCTTGAATATTTGTTTTAATATCTTCGAAGTTTTTAACGAGATACAATACACCTAATACGAGGGCTGCAACAGCAATGGCAATTGCAACACCGATTGCAATGAACGGTGCAGCTGCAACAAGGAATGCACCTACTGCTGACATAACACCTGCGATTAAAGTTCCCGCTGCAACAACAAAGGCAGGGATTACTGTGATTAATTTTATAATACCAGTGGTTAAGGCTGCAGCTGCATAGGCAAGTGTTGCAACTATAAATTTGCCACTGGCAAAAATAAATCTTACTGTTGCAGAAGCAAGTCCACTTGCAAATGTTAATGTTGCAGAAATAAATCCACCGATAGAAGCCATGAGTGCAGTGAACCCACCTAAAAATGCTATCGCTGCACCTTGAAGTGCAGTTCCTATTGTGACAAATACACCACCTATTGCTCGAAGACCACCTTTAATAAATTGCATGACAGAAGCAAAGAATGCACTTGCGCCTGCCATTAGAGTTGAACCCGCTGCCTGAACTTTTGCAGAGAATCCTTCCTGTGCTTTCTTTATGACATTACCGTCTTTATCTAATTCTTCTGATGTTCCTGACCACCACTCATTTAATTGACCACCTAGGTCAACCTCTTTACCAGTAAAGAATTTTGTAGTGACTTTTATAGCTTCGTTTGCAATCTTGAAAGGTGCCATGACTAAATCACCAACTGCTTTAACAGCTGCAACTGCATCTTCAATATACTCTCCGATATCAACGATACCACCTGTGAGTTCTTTGATTGCTTCGTTTGCCCTACCAAACTCTTTTTTAACACCCTCAAGTTCAACACTACTGTCTCTATTGGGGTCTGTCTTTTTTTCTAATTGTTTGAATTGTGCTTTCTTAAAGTTGTCTCCAAACGATTTAAAGGCACCACTCATATCTGCCATACCCGAAGACATCATGTCTGCACCTTTCTTGAAGTTATCTTCTACAGAACCAAATGCACCTTCGATATCGTTATTGACTTGATTGAATGTTGCAGTAAATCCAAATCCGTCACTTGCAGCTGCTTTAAAAGTAGCCTTTCCTTCACTGTATGCTTTAGCAACATCACCAAGAGCTTGTTGAGCTTTTGTTCTTGACTCTTCATATTTTTTTCGGGCTTCTTCTTCTTTACCCTTTGCGAATGTATACTTGAAGGATTCGTCTAATGCTTGCTTCGCCTGTTTTTCAAATAAATCTTTGAATGTTGCCATTGATTATTACTCTTCTTCTATAGCTTCTTCTACTAAAACTTCTTTACCGTCAATTCTATCTTGAAGGTTTTGAACTTGTTGTTCCCAAATTTCGAGTGCATTTTTATATGACTCTTTTGCAGATTCCAATTGGTGTTCTTCTAAACCGTCTGCAATTAATTCAGGCTTCATGTTCATCAGACTTTCCATCTTCTCGTTTAAATCTGCCATGTTTTCTCCCTATTTTTTGTTGTTATCTGAATCATGTTCCTTGGCTGCACTGTTAACATACAGTCCAAACCAAGCAGCTCCTGCTCCAACAAGAATCGATATCAAACCTGATTGTTCCATAGTTGGTGCTTCTAAATCGAGGAACCACATAACCACAAAGTAAATTAAGAATATGTAAACACTTAAAAATGCTCTTGGCCATATTCTCCAAGAGTCAACTGCCTTTGCAAGAAATATGTATTTCTGCCAAGGGTTCTTTTTATCGTCATGTTCAAGTTCCCAAATCTTTTGTTTGAGCTCATTGTTCTCTGTCACCATTTCCATAAACTTACTTAAGTCTATTTCAACTTCATTCCTACTCATGTCACCCGAAAATTTTTCTCTATCGGACATATTTTTCTCCTATCTAGTTCTTTGACGAGAGTTTCTTTGTCTTTCTTTCTCCCGTTCTTCTTCAAGATGATTGAGAAGTAGTTTGATGTATATTTCCCTTTCCCAAGGTATCATTTCATCTAGTTCAGTTAATGAATACTTGTGGTGTTGCATTAACTGAAAGTTAGTGTTATAATAATTTAGTAAGTTCTCATGTGAAAGGGCTACTAAAAAAAATTCTGTAATCCTATAAGAACCTTCTCAATAGGTTTTCCACATGTATTACATTTTGCACTAACATCTTTTTGTAGTCTTGGTAATGATTGAAAGAAACCACCTAGTTTTTCTAATTGTTGAACAGTTAAATTCTCTACGAATTCAGTTAGTTCTTTATCAGAAGTATCTTTTGCTAAAAAGACATCTTCTTCTGTATAGATTGACTTAATTGATTTCTTTATCACTTCAACAGTTTGAGAACCTTGGTCGAGTTGTTCTACTCCACCCATATCTCCAACTGTAGGATATCTAAACTCGATACCTATTTCATCATTAATCATAATCTTCATTTCAGGTTCGTCACCTACTACTTCAACTTCATCTATGTTAACGACTGTCTCACCTGTTCCTCGACTTTCGTCTGGGCAACTGGCGTCATTACAAGTCAGTTTAATATTTGCAGTTTCACCTACACTCTTTGCTCTTATCTTAAGGAATAGATATTCCATATCGATAATAGGCAAGGTGTCAGGTTCAACTTCTTGGAAGGTCACAGTCCTTATCAGGTCTTTGATTGCTTCCATAGTTTTACCTTCGTCATTTTCCTCTTGAGCAAGCATAAGTAATTTCTGCTCTTTCACTAGGAAAGGACGAAACTTCACTTCTTTTCCGTCACTTGGTAAACTAATTGTATACTTCGGTGCCGATTGTATTGGTAAAGCCATAATATATTTCCTCTATGGGGTTTTAACCACCCCTTCTTTTATTAGTTATAAACTCGGGATTTATGTCCCGACCTATAGTCCCAGCACGAGTTATATACGAATCTATTTTAGATAGATTATTTAATATATCTCCTGCCTTTGAATTAAATCTTGATGCAACCTTGAGTGAATCAAGAATTGCGTCAAATACTCTTCTTCCTTTATTTAGTCTGCTAATAGAAAAGTTTGAATCCTTCGGTTGTGTTAAAGCAATTGAATCTGTGGTCTCGGGATATTCTACACTAAAATATCTGTAATTCATGTTAACACTAAACTTCAACAATGTATCTGTCTGTTCTGTATCGAGTGACATATCGTCATACGAAGTTGGGAAAGCTTCATGGAATGTATATTTCATTGCAACAGTTCCGTCTTTTCTCAAAACAAAAACTGAAAATTCACAGTTCTTTGCATATTCCTCATAGAATCTGAATACCGTATTCATTCCTTTCAGTTCACTATTCGTTTCTATATTTGAAGAGTGAACCATTTTTAACCATTCCTCTAAAATAAATCTATCTAGAAAAAATGGGTCACAATAAAATGTTAGACTTACAGTATCTCCAAAATCAACTCTTCCCGATGGCATACTTCTATCTGGGCCAAATGTTGAATGTTCTTCTATATCAAAAGCTTTGCCTGGCAGTGTGACAGCTTGACACATAACATTTAATGTATCTGCATAGGGGCCACAACCTTGTAATCCACTCTGCAATACTGCTTGACCAAATCCTTGAGGTAATGAATGGAATGAAACAAAAAATCTGTTCGATACTATCGGTTGTCCTATGTATGATTTAATTCTGTCAGTAGTTGAATTACCATATTCAGGGTCGTTAACATATGATTCAACTGGTGGTCTTCCTGTATACTTATCATTAATTGCCATTAAAATTTCCTCGCACTATTTTTATAAACTGTGTTTGCATTCTCACCCTTGAATTTCTGCACGGGCAACATAGTGACCAAACTCCAATGTTCAGGCATTATTTGACAAACCATTGAATCTATATTTCCATAATAGTATTGTTTGATACATGGTTTTGCCCAACGAAGTCTACTAATACTTTTTACAAATTTATAAAAAACTCTAATTCTTGTATCTTCTGGCTTTTCTCTATTTTCATTTATAAATCCAAACAAAGCTTCCATTAAAAACAATCTATACTTCGGTGATATATAATGAAAATTTAATCCTAAAAATCCAGTTGAATATCTTTTTAAACACATTACAACTGGGAAGTTATCATAGTATGGTAATTTATCTTTAGTCTGTGCATCGTAATAAAACATGTAAAATTTACCAAGTTCTATTCTCTTAACAAAGTTCTGATTCTCTTTCATGATAGAATCAGGTGTTCTTCTTATTTCTCTTATGTTAATTCTAAACCATTGTAAAGATTCACGAACCCCAACTTTATTCTTTAAATCATCTAACTGACTTGGTCGAAGTATTGTCTTACTCTCGAGAGCTTCGTTTTTTAAATCGATTAAATCTTGGAATAGACTAGCCATAGTCTATTATTTATGATAATTGTTGTATAAAGTGAAGTTTTCTTTTTCAATTATTTTCTTATTTGGCATGAAATCTAGGAAGTGTCTACAGTCCTCTATACCGACATGTCCTACAATTTTGATATTAGACTCCTCTTTACCGAATAAGTCCTCTAGAATCGGGTCACAGGTGCCTTCTAGGGTGGCTTTCTTACCGCCAAAACACTCAATAGTGTCTTTCACTTGACCATAGAGTTCTATTCTCTCCTCTCCGACATGAACTTCTAGTTTATCTTCAAACTTTGCAAAGAATATAGACCTTTCAGTATGGTGACTGTAGAGTTTCCACCATTCTTCAAAGGTTAATTTTGGTAAATCTATCTTATCTCCTATATCCCATAACACAAAGTCTTCGTTTGAGTCTGTATATTCTATTGCATGAACTCTAAACTGGCCTGGGTGAGCAAACCAATGGTGTTTATTCTCTTTTAAGATTGCCTGTGGGACTGAATAGAGACCTTGAGTCTTGATACAGTCTACTAACCATTGGAGTTTTACTGCATGAAAGAAACAATTCCTATGGTGGTCTTCCATAAATTCATGAAACTTACTTTCTTCAAAGTTTAGATTCCAACCATACAGAAAATACAACCCGTAAAAGTCAATACTCTCCATACGGAACTCTTCTTTATACATTGCTACATTGTTGTATATGCCTTCTGCCTTTGCACGGTCAAAAGATATGAGTTTTGGATTTGATTTTAAGTATGGTGTAAACAATTCTTTGACTTGTTCGTCTGTTAGTTGTCTTCCCTCATGGTCTTGGACTGCAATATGTTCCATAGGCATTAGTTATAACTCTTAATTTTTAATTCAACCAGCTTCAAATCGTCAGGTGTATCTACGGATAGGCCTTCGTCTTCAACTCTAATCATTTTTACTACGAATCCATTCTCTAGATATCTTAACATTTCAACATTCTCTTCTATTTCGTTTTCATGTCTATCCATATGTGGAAAGACATCTAACATACCTCTCTTATATGCATACAATCCTAATTGTTGATACCTTGATATAGGAAGTCTACTATAATATAATGCATGGTTATCTTTATCCATGACAACCTTAACAACATTAGGGTCAGTTAGTTTATATTCTTGGTCAACTTCGACATATGCATTTACAATATCAGTCTCATCGTCAAAGTCTGTAATCATTTTATCTATGGCTTCAGGATTTATCAAGGGTTCGTCCCCTTGAATGTTTACAAAGATATCTCCGTCTAGTAAACTCAAAGCTTTTGCACACCTGTCTGTTCCAGTTGCACATTCTTCTTCAATAACTATACACCTCATTTCTTGTTTTGAACAATAATTAGATATTCTCGAATCGTCTGTAAGAACCACAACTGTATCAAGTTGTTTTGACATACATGCACGGTCATATACTCTCTTAATCATAGGTATACCCGATATATCTACAAGAGGTTTACCCTCAAATCTAGTTGAACCCCACCTTGCTGGTATTAGTCCAACAACGAGTTCAGATTCGTAATCGATTTTAGCGACACTTCGCATTCAACTTCTCCATATCCATATTTTGCATGTATAAAATCTACTCCAGCTCTCTTTGCACATTCATAATCAGTCTGCATGTCACCAATATAAATTGTTTCACTTGGTTCTGAATTACAGAATGCCATAGTATGTAGTAATTGGTCGGGAGCAGGTTTACCCCGAAGACCCATAGTAGGTGAACAGACCCAATCAAAGTCGGGTAATTGTTCTAAAATTAAATTTGTTCTTTTTTCTCCTTTAGAAGTGCAAATTGCAATCTTATAATTTTGTTTTAAGACAGTAAGTGTGTCAAATGCACCTTCATATAATTTTACTTTGTCTATATTTTGTTCGGAGGCCTCCTCATAAGTTGATTGAACCTTTAGAGGGACTCCTAATGCATTCATTATGTCAGGAAAAGGTTTACCTATGTGTTTTTGATATGATTCGAAAGGTGTTTCAATGTTATGGGTGAGTCTAACTGTGTCCCAAGACAGTTTCATATTAGGTAAAGAGTCAATGAGGACTCCGTCTAAATCAAATACTATTAATTTCTTCACTTTTTCTTTTTTGGGACTAAATGGTCTTCTGTTAAAATACGAAATCCCATTTTTCGGTCTTTACAAAACTCTTCTGCAGCTTTGAACTTTGCCTGATTAATTATATAGGTCAAAACTTTTTGTTTAAACTTCCTAGTTTGTCTTTTTGGGACTGGTGGAGGTTTACATTGAGACTTTGGTTTTACTTCTATGATTTCTCTTATTGCTTGTCCTTTGGAATTTACATATTTTATGTAAAAATCAGGAAAATACCTATGAACTCTTTTATCAACAGGAGATTTGTAAGGAATTATGATTTCCTCACTGCCCCATTCAACAATATTAGGGTTATTATCACAATAGACCATGAATCTTCTCTCCCACAAAGACCTATAATAGATTTTTGTAGGGTCTCCCTTATATTTTTTGTAATTCTTCGGTTTAAACTTACCACTGTATGACATAAATAGAATTAAGACCTTTATTTTAGGATATTTATATGCCAAATATTAACAAATTATTAAACAAAGTAAATCAGGCTTCACAAGCAATCAAATCAGTCAAAGGTATCAAGTCAAAGATTGAGAGTATAGGATACAAGGGTGGAGTCAACACCGAAGAAGTAGACCAACTACAATCTATAACCGAAGAAAACAGAAAAAAGTTAGCTGATAGAGCAAATACTTTACAATCACAATTATCGAGTGTAAATTCAGGAAGAAAAAAAGTAAAAAAACCACCCATAACAACTCATGTAGACTTACAATATCCTATAGAAGCTGAAGGTGATAATTTTCTTCTTTTCAACATGAGACCGAGAAAAGCAAGAGATGGTGGAGGTGATAAAGGTGGTAATTACTTTTCAGAAGAAACTAGAACAGTTGCATTATACCTTGTTGATTATGACTCAAATGTTGCAGTATCTTATTCAGGAGACGAAGGTATAAGTAATTTTCAAAGAGGGAGAGATACAACTAGAAACACTGCCGTAGATTTTAAAGGTTCAAAAGTAGAAGGTGTTATCAACGAAGTAAAAGGTGTAGTTGGTGAATTAGGAAATAAAATCATGAATGGTATGTCAGGTGGTGTTCGTAATCTACGACAAGGCATGGCTGCAAACCCCATGTTAGAACAAATGTTAGAAGGTGTTTCATTTAGAGAATTAAGTTTTGAATTTGATTTTTGGCCAAAGAGTGAAAAAGAAGCAAGAGAGGTTATGGAAATCATAAAAACATTTAAACTTGCAGCTTTACCTGATACATTTGCTTCGTTTGAATCAACTTCACCAAATGAAAACTTTTTCAACTATCCAAATGTTTTTGATATAACAGTTGAAGGCCCAATTGCAGATAATGTCGAAGGATTTTTACCTTCCGTATGCACAGCAGTTGATGTTCAAACATTTGGTGGTGACCCCAAAGGTATTATTGCTGGAGGAACAGACGAAGGCGGAGACCCATTTGAATTAGGTGTGACACATTATCCAGCACACACTACAATGAATTTAACATTTGCTGAAATAAGATTAATAACTCAAGAAACCTATGATACACATGTTGGTGCAAGAGCAATTGCAGAAGGAAAACTGTCAGGTGGTTCACCAAGTATATTAGACCAAGATACTTCAACAGGAGGATAATATGGCTCAAGAATATTTTAAAAATTTTCCTGAAATGCAATATACCTTATCTGATGGTAAGATTATTACTATAAAGGATTTTTTTAGAAAGTCAAAAATAGAACAAGAAGCTGTCACAGGATTAATTGAATATACAACTTATGAATTACAAGACGGTGATAGACCTGATACAGTTGCAGCTAAACTATATGGTAATGGTGATTTACACTGGGTGTTCTATCTAGTAAATGATTTTGATAATTACCTCGAATGGTTTAAAAGTAATCAAGAGTTTGAAACATATATACAGAAAAAATATGAAGGTGTATATTGTATTGCACCTAACTCTACAGATTTAGTTAATTACTCAAGTGGTGTATCATATAAATTCTTAATAGGTGAAACCGTCACCACAACCGATTCAGAAGGAATTGTGACAGAGGTTGACCCCCTACATAAAAGATTGGGAATAAAAGTGTTAAAAGGAGATTTTCAATCGGGTGCTGTATCTTCTGCACAATCAGTAAAGGATACTTCAAATAATCCTATGTCATTCACCCCAGTATCAACAATCAACAAGAGAGACGGAGTGTGTTATTATTACAAAGGAACTCTACGAAAAAATCAATTTGAAAATGGATACACAGCAAAATCTTTTTATGAGGAAGAATACGAAAAAAACGAAGAGAAGAGAAGAATAAAAATTATCAAACCTGCTAGACTTGGAAAGGTTGTGTCAGAGTTTGAGCGTGTAATGAAATCATGAGTGGAAACTATGCAGCGGGTGAATTCTTTTTTGATTCATTCACCCTAGTAAATCAATATAACGAATCAATTGACCTACAACAAATGTGTAGTAATTTTCAATTGTTCGAATCCATATACAATAAATTTGTGACGGGTGAAGTTCATATATTTGACGGACTAAATGTTCTGAAAAACTTTAGAATGACAGGTCAAGAATTTATTAGAATTAAAATTAGACAAAAAGAAGGAACAGACGAAAAGGCTGCAGACGAATTTGCAATAGATAAAACTTTTCGAGTATATAAAATAGATAATGTTCAAAGACCTCAAACACTAACACAAACTTATGTCATAAGAATATGTGACCCTAAAATGTTTACGGTTCGTAGAAAAAGATTAAGTCAAACATTACGAGGGAGATATGACCAAATCCTACAAAATGTTTTAATTGACTTATGTAAATTTAGAGTTGCAGAATTTGACGCATGGGAACAGACAGTTCCAGCAAATAAACAATTCATATGTCCTAACTGGACTATTGCAGAACTTATAGACTACATTGTTAATAATTCACAATCAGGTGAATCACATGCATACAAAAATGGTATGTTCTTTTTTCAGACATTGAATGGTGGATTTAGATTTCAAAGTTTTGACCAAATGTGTCAAATGGAATTTCCTGTAGAATTCAATGACAAACCAAAGAATGTTGTTGTTGATAATGAGGACGAAAATATAAATGCACCAGCTGGATTAAATACAACTATCATGCATCATGAGAAACCACAATTATTTAATACATTACAAGGAACAGTCGGTGGTGCGTATGCTTCTACTTTAAAAGTATACGACCCGATAAGAAAATTAGAAGAAGAAAGTATATACAACCTTGAGGAAACTATGAAGAAGGGAAATCATGTATCAGGAAATCCCATGTTATATGTAGACGATTTTGAAAGAGTATTGCAGCCAGGCATATTGATTGACCCCGAAATATCACCACCGATAGATGAAATATCTATAGATTTACAACCCACAAAAGAAACAAGCACAATAATAGTAAATGATTATCATGCAACTCACCCTTTTGATAATGCAGAGAATCTATCAGACCCCGAAGTATTTGAACCAAGAAAATTAAAGGACACTGGTATTCTAGAACGAAGAGCTTTGTTAGAAAATTTACAACAACATAGAATGCTTGTAAGTATACCATTAAGAACAGATTTATCTGTAGGTATGATAATAAAATTAGATATCAGTTCACCCGAAGTTGCTGGAGACGGTGAAATAGAAGATAAGGTAAATGATAATAGATACCTAATCACAGACCTATCTATATCATGCGACCCAACAGATAAAACTGGAGTGTGTTATCTAGAATGTGTGAAAGAAAGTTATGCAAGTAAAATAGAAAACTTTAAACCTCTAGAACAAGCACCGTCAGCTGAGGATTTAGACTAATGGAATATTTTTACGGAGTAGTTGAAGATAGACAAGACCCCTTGAAGGTTGGGAGAGTTCGTGTTCGTATACATGGAATCCATACAGACGAAAAGATATTAATTGCAACTCCTGATTTACCATGGTGTCAAGTGATACTTCCTACAACTTCAGCTGGTTTATCAGGACTAGGAACAGGACACGGTCTTGTAGAAGGAACTACAGTCTTTGGATATTTCAGAGATAAAGCAAAACAAGACCCAATCGTTTTAGGTGTATCAGCAGGTATTCCACAAGCAGGATATAAAGAATCTATTACAGACCAACTTATTACTAGGTCAGTTGAGAAGGGATTCAACGACCCTAGACAATTAACAGTTGCAGATTACAATGATACACCTGACGGCCCAAACCCAGTTCAAGATTCTAGGAGAGGTTTTGGTCTTACAACTGCAATGGATACTGCACCGAAGTTTCCAAAAGAATTAAAAATCAAATACGATAATACAGGTTCTACAATAGAAGAACTAGAGGTGACAAAAGAAATGTTGCCTTACTATCCATTGTATACAGACGAATCAGATTACTCTTCTCTTGCAAGAGGTTCAGTATTAGACCATAAAATTAAAGGTGGACAACTCCACCCTCAAACAAGAGATATTTTATATGACTTTGTCGATGTGGATTCGGCACCAGTCTATCCTTATAACAAAGTTCACCAATCAGAATCAGGACATGTATTTGAAATAGACGATACAGTAGGTAAAGAAAGAATAAATGTTCATCATAGGTCAGGGACATTCCATGAGATACATGCAGACGGTTCCGAGGTCACCCGAGTTGTAAATAGTAATTACACTGCAATTCTGAAAGACGATAAGGTTTATATTGCTGGTGACGCTGACTTACAAGTAGGACATGGTAATGTAAAGATAACAGTCAATACAGGTAATGTAGATATGAAGGTGTTAAAAGGTAATGTATCTTCTGAAATAACAGAGGGTAATCTTAAAGCAGATATATTGAAAGGAACAACAGATGTATTATCAGAGGGTAAGATAACTATTACTGGTAATAATACTACAGAGATTATCTCTAACACAACAGTCACAGGAACATTACATGTGACGGGTAAACAAACAAATGATTCAACGATTCATGCAAAAGGTGATATTTCAACTGACGCTGGAAATGCACCAACACTTGCAACACACAAACATTTATCAACAGGACAAGGCACAGGAACAGGTAAATTAAATACTTCGAAACCTGACGCAAGTGCATAAATAGTATTATGGTCGATTATGTAAAACCCAATAGTAAGAATGTTGCAATCAAGGAAGCATATAAAGACCTTGATTTAAACTTCATGGCACACCCTATTACAGGTGATGTCACAACTAAATCTGATTCAGAAGCTGTAAAGAGAGCAGTCAAGAATATAGTTCTTACTAATTACTATGAAAGACCTTTTAAACCGAGTTTGGGTGGTAATATTCGAGGTCTCTTATTCGAATTAAATACCGATAGACAATTAAACAGAGCAAGAGATAGACTTGCAGATACAATCACAGCTTTAGAACCGAGAGTAGAAAATGTCAGGTGTAAATTTGATACCTCGGGTAATAGTCTAAATGTAATCATTTTCTATAATATTAAAAATGGTTTGACTGGACAAGAAGTTGAGTTCAATATAACAAGGGCACGATAATGGCAGTAAACAGTTCACAAATAAATGTCACAGATTTAGACTTTGACAACATATCAGATAACCTTAAGAACTATCTTAAGGGACAAGAAATTTTTAAAGACTATAACTTTGAGGGTGCAACCCTTTCAATTCTTATAGACTTACTTGCATATGCATCACATATTGGTGCAGTTAACACAAACATAGCAGCTTCAGAGTTGTTCCTAGATTCAGCACAAATAAGAAAGAATGTTGTGTCCCGTGCAAAAGATTTAGGATTTACACCTGCTTCTGAATCAGCTTCAGCTGCAATCATGACTATGGTATTATCTAATGTAAGAAATGCAGACGGTTCAATACCTTCAACAACCTCTATGATTATGCCAAGAGGGACAGTCTTTAGAACAAATTATGAGGGAAGTAATTACGAGTTTGTCACTTCAACTTCTTACACACCAACAGTTGATTCTAATAAGTTTACATATAATAATGTAGAATTAGTTCAAGGAACTTACTCTCAAGATATTTTTATCAATGACAATCAAATCAAAAATGCAAAGTATGTTTTATCAAATCAGAGAGTTGATAAAAACAGATTGACAGTCACAGTCAATTCAGGTGGAACAAGTTCGACCTTTGCATTGTCAACAGACATATCAACAATCACTACAACCTCTAAAGTATATTACACTCAAGAAAACGAAGACGGATATCTAGAAATATATTTTGGTGACGGAACACTTGGTGCAAAATTACTAGACGGTGATATCATTACAGTTGATTATGTTGTTGTAGACGATACTCACGCTGACGGTGCAAACAGATTTACTCAAGTAGATGCAGTTAATGGATTTTCAGATTCAAGTATTGTTGTATCAACAGCTGCAACAGGTGGTGCAGAGAAAGAGAGTATGGAATCTATCAAGTTTAAAGCAACAAAATTCTATACTTCACAGAATAGATTAGTCACATTGAATGACTACAAAGCAAAAGTTCAGGAATATTATCCGAATGCAGATGCAGTTGCAGTGTGGGGTGGTGAAGATAACAACCCACCTGAATACGGTAAAGTATTCATTGCATTGAAACCACAAAATGCAGATTACTTATCCGAAACAGAAAAGAATGTTGTTTTAAATAATCTAAACAAACTAAACATGTTGACAGTTCGTCCACAAATAATCGATGCAGATATAGTTAAGATATTGATATCTTCAACATTCAAATATAATCCAGCTTTAACAACACTAACAGCTGGTGAATTAGAAACATTAGTTAAGAATACTATTGTGAAATTTGATACAGACAACCTAAATGGATTCGATGCAATCTTTAGACATTCGAATCTAACTAAAACTATTGACGAGGCAGATTCTGCTATCTTGTCAAATACAACAAACATAAGATTGAAGAAAAAATTAAAACCAACTATTTCTTCAAATGCAAAAGGTTATTCAGTTTCTTTTGGTAATGCATTATTCAATCCACATGCTGGTCACAATGCAGCGAGTGGAGGTATTATCATTACAACAGGTTTTTATGTCCAAGGTGATTCCGTCAATATAAATTACTTTGACGATGACGGTAATGGAGTATTGAGAAGATACTACTTATCAGGGTCAACTAGGATATATCAAGACAGTGCAGCTGGAACAGTAAATTATTCCACTGGACTTATTTCTATCAATGCTATCACTTTAACCTCTACGGTTAATACTGATACTTCGATAGACTTCACAGTTATACCTTCGGGTGTTGATGTTGTTGCAGAGAGAGGAAATTTAATTGACATCTCTGTTGACGATATCAAAACAACTGGTGAAGTAGACACCATCGCAAGTGGTGAATCGAGTGCTGGTGTAGGTTTTAATACAACCTCAACCAGTTCATATTAATAAATGTATAAAGTGGTCGGGAGTCCCCCGAGTAGTTTCCCATTCAATTGGATTATAGGAGGAAAAGAGAATGGCAGATAAAAAAATCACGGCTTTGACCGTAATGAATAAGTCAGAAGTTGGTGCAGCCGACATTCTGCATGTTGTAGATGACCCAAGTGGGTCACCTGTAAACAAAAGACTTGCAATTTCAAGTCTTTTCGAAGCAATTCCAACTCACCTTGCAATTAACGATGTTAATGTCGTGACTGCAAACGGGTCGATTGCAGACGGTGGTATTATTGCAGCTGACGCTGATTCAGTTTCAGCAGACCTTGCTTTAAGTTTACCTGATTCAAGTGATACAGGTGAAATAAAAATCATCGTTGCTTCAACAGAACCAGCAGGTTCTCATAATGTTGTTATCACACCTTCAACTTTAGCAGGTCACTCAACTATTACATTGAGCACCATTGGTGAATCAGTTGTATTAGTATGGGCAGGCTCTTCTAACGGTGGTTGGCATGTGTTAGCAGGTAATGGATATGTGCTTGCATAATATTGAGTAATGGCAAACAAGAACTTTGACATACAAAGACTAACCGATAGATTACCTAATCTATTGCCCGACTTCGTCATGGACGAAGCACCAGTCTTTGAGCAGTTCTTAAAAGCTTACTTCGAATTCCTTGAGGCGGAGATATTAACTCTCTCGTCTCAAGGAGATTTGGACGAAATATTATTAGAGAACAACGAAGGTTATCTATTAGTAGAAGAAAAAACTGTCGAACCAGCTCCCGATGCATCTACTTCGAGACTTCTACACGAACAACAAAAAACTCCTTTTGAAGTTGGAGATTATCTTGTAGGTTCGAAGACTGGTTCAGTTGCAGAAATTAAAATAATAAATGGTAATACATTTTATATCGAAACTATAGAAGGAAAAGGTTTCGATAGTGGAGAAACAGTCTCTAAAAGATATAGAAGAGATTTAGGAGAAGCAACACAGACAGGTGTTGTTGAATCATACAAACACAATACAGTTCTTGCAAACAATCAACTATTAAACTATTCAGACATTGATACGACAACAGAACAGTTTTTAGATTATTTCCAAAAAGATTTTATCCCGTCATTAGATATTGACGATACAAAAGACGCAAGACTAACAATCAAGAACATAAATGACTTATATCAAAAGAAAGGAACAGGAGAGTCATTACAATTTTTATTAAGAATACTATTTGGTCAAGACGCAGAAATAATATATCCGATAGACCAAACTATATTTGCTTCAGAATCAGATTACAGTGATAAAAGAAGAATTGCTGTCACTATGGACAATGTAAATCATTTACCGAGTGCAACAGACAAAGTAATACAATATCAAGACGATTTAGTCACAACACTAGCAGAAGCAATAGTTGAAAATGTATATACTATCAATGCAACTCTAGGACAGTATTCTCTAGAGATATCCAATAATCATTTTGGAACTTTTGAAGAAGAAAGACCATGTGATTTTGTAGATAGAGACGGAGTCACTA
>VTLG01014184.1_pt1 | contig 16772 bp, 16 predicted proteins | sample 4694571 | NCBI WGS metagenome assembly VTLG01 (sample SAMN12604809, study PRJNA352737) | marine metagenome | biome: ENVO:00000447; feature: ENVO:00000209|ENVO:00000569|ENVO:01000036; material: ENVO:00002151; isolation source: viral sequences binned using virsorter ...
GTAATAACAGATCCAGAAATATTACTAACTGGCCTTGATTCGACAGTCCCTCCAGAAAGAAGAACATGGATTGTTCTTGTATAACCAACAGAAGAACCTTGAGGTAAATCGGTATCAACACCAGCAGTACCATCAACTGTAATTTGACCAGCAGTTGCTGAAGCTATGCGACCACCCCTTCTAAGACCAGCTTTTAAAGGATCTGCAACATCAATAACTTGACCAGGCCGAACTAAAATTCCAGCATCCAAGCTACAAGTGAAAGTTACAACTTCAGTTTCGTTTTCTTCTGTATAAAGAAGCCATTTTGCAACTCTTTTCGCCTGTGATCTACTGGTACAAGCAAAAGCCTCTATGTTTTTAGTGATTGAACCATACTTATTGATAATTGCTGTACCTGCTGAAACTCTTTCATACGCAAACGATCTAAGGTTTTTATCAAAATATTTAACTACTACTACTGTTGCTCTTGTTCTCTGACTACTACCCGAATAATTAAAACCTTCAGAAGTAATATTTGCCAGCGTAAATAAGTAACTACTGGACTGAGGCTTATCTTGAGACATCGCAAGACTACCTGCTGACCAATATGGCATTGCCATAAAGACAGCAGACATTGAATTAATTAAATCAAAAGCTTCTGCTCGACCTTGGATATAAACATTACAAGAGAAACGTGGTTCAAAGCCACCAAACCCATCAGCTATTCCATGCTTACCGTTTGCTCCATAATTATTATTTGGATTGCTTGGTCTAGTGTTATTAGCAGAACAATATTGAGAAGCAGCATAAAAATCAAATTTACTTAATCGTTCTGCATTGCCATTGAAACTAGCTTTCTCTGAAGCTGTAAGTATGTGATCACCTAGACCGTATCTTTGAGATGTCAATAAATCCCATAAGCACCAAGCAGGATCGCTACACCAAGTAGCAGCTTGGAACGTACCATTCCAAGTACCTGAGTAGATTAATGCTCCAGTAGCACTATCAACAGTTGCATTACTAGGGATTCTTATCTTCGTACCACGAATCAAATAAGCTCGTTGAGGAATAGAAGAGAACTGTTCAGCATCTATACGAAGCCCAGCTAACGCAGAGTTTGGATAAGTATTATTTGTATAAGTAATCCTGACAAAAGAATCCCACCATGTTTCATTACTTAATCTTCCCCCTCCATCTGCATTATCTGTTAAACGAATAACTCTGATTTTGACATCTGTACTAAAAGTGGCAGGCAATGTGATTTCATAATCCCTCTTATATAAATCACCTGTTCGACCTGAAATTGTATCTGTAATCTTGTCAGTAAAATCACCACCATCAACTGACATCTGAATCTTTATTTCAACCGAAGTTCCTTTAATATCACCATCGTCTTCTATCTCTTGAAGTTGAGGAATTTTTATAATTACTCGAACAACATCTACTGAATCTGAAGTCGTAACAGTCTTTGTTATCCCTATATTTGGAGAATCTTTTAAGATCTGAGCAGGTAAACTTTCTTCACTTTGAATTGTTGTAGCAGCATTATCAAAACCATTTATTTTCGTTTGACTAGATGTACCTTCTCTAAACGCATAAGAAACATTATCAAAGTTATAACTACCATCACCATTCTGAATAGGAGTATTGTTTAAATAAACAGATTTCAATCCATCTTTTAAACCTTCTATTTCACCTTCAGAAATAAGATCTAATACGTTTGCATAACTTTTACTATCAAGAGAATCCTTATCAGTAGTCGGTGTGCGACCACCACCGCCACCACCTTTTCCACCGCCACCACCGCCAGAGCCAATAATCTTTGTCATGTTTCTTGCTCCGATACATCAATTTCAGCAGAGATAACAACAGATCCTGTCAAAATCTCTCCATAACAAACAGGAACTGCTGTTCCTGCTCTGCTTGTTTGCTGAATCCCACTAAAGCTAAACGAATTTTGTGGATCTTCTTCTGAATCTGGAGGTTTCGGTACAGGAGTTAAAAGTCCAGCTACTCCAGATAAGACCAATAACATTCCAACTTTACCTGCAACAACAGACCAGCCTCCAAAGACCGTTGCCCCAGCAGCACTTGTACTAAAAACTGGAGCAGACAAGACACTTAGACCACCACCTGTCATAACAGCAGCCGTAATCAAAGCAGCACCTAAAACAATCCTCCCGACATTTCCAGCTCCAGCGATAACAGGTGTAATACTTATATCTTCCGATCCAATAGGATAAGCAATCTCATCTAAAACTAAAGCAGAACTTCCTACATCTACCTTGTAATACTGTTTAGCCATATGTTGCTCTAAAGCAGGCCAATTGGCAACTAGAAACTTAACAGCTTCAGCAGCATTGTGAACATCTGCTTCTAAAACTCTATGACCAACAAACTTTGCAAGTTTTCCATATAACTTGATTTTTCTAAGCATGACGCAAAGTTATCCTCCTACCAATACACTTTAATAGCCATTCGTCCAATTGGTCACGACTCGATAATCTTCCTTGTAAATGATGCAAAATATCATTCCCTTCTAAGAACACAGCAATATGATTTAATCCCTTACCTCGAATACTCATCAATAAACAATCCCCTTCCTGTAACTCTTCTTCTGGAGCAAGTTCTCTAAAGCCTGTGTCTTTCCAGCAATCATCAAACATTGGATTTAATCTAAAATCTTCTGGATTAATAGGTCTTTCCCAGTCTCTTAATTCTGTACCTTTTTCTAAGTGATAATCTCTTACTAACGTCCAACAATCAGCGACACCCCATACCCAAGTCCTACCTTCAAGTGGTGCTTTATATCCAGAGGGTTCAAAGTAATGCCACTGTTCTGTTTTTGGATTAACGATATACCAAGGCAATTCACTTGCCTCGCATGAAGTCATATCTGCTTGGCTAGGAGTTGGTGGAGTCTGAGGATGAGAATGAACTATCGCTAATATTTCTCCAGCGTCTTCTGCTGCTGCATAATCTTTCGGATCAAGAATGAATTGATCGTATCGACTTTCAGCAATATTCTTACAAGCCCAATAATATTCTTTCCCCTTTAGTACAACTAATAAACCACAAGCTTCATTTGGATCAGCTTCCTTTGCTGCCAAGAGCGCATCATTTTTCCATGTCATGTTCTAAACGTTCCTAAGCCTGGGAAATCAACAGGTAAACATTGTCTCTTAGGAAGACGAACACCAGCCAAATCAAGCGCACTACATAATTCAAATTCAACAACTTCTTTATTCTCATTTACTTTCCGATCAACAAAATAAACCTCATCAGGAAATCTTTGAGTGGAATCTGGATCTTGATAAGGGTTTCCGAGTTCTTCCCTTTGAAACGTATCATCGTTTTCCATTGTGAAGTAATCAGACCCATTTACACTTTCTTCTTCTTCAATAAAAGAATCAGTACCAAAACTCTCAGCATCAAGGAAGCGTTCAAGAGTTCTGATCCTTGTAAGTTTTGCCCCTGCTAAATCATTACCTGTCGTTTTAACATTTACCTCATTTAAAATTGCAGTAATCGTACTAAATAAATTACTAACAACCATTGTTGGTCTTGGTAATGATCCTTTCCCCTTATATTCAAACCCTTCTGCTTTAATCGGTAGCTGTTGATAAACCTGACCGCCAAACTTTATATCGTTGTAATTATCCATTGTCGTATTGCTAGAAGCACCATTATGAAAATAATAAGTAGGGTGAACAGCTTTAAAAGTTACAGTTCCACTTGTTACTGTCCCTCCAACTGAAGCAGGCCATGAAGGTTCAGATCCACCAGTTGTACCAGGGATTGTCACTCTGAAAACAAGACCACTTGCATGAGTCGTAGTACTTCTAACTTCTTTTCCAAATCTAATATCTGAATTAGCAGCCCAAGGATTCCAACCAGCCGTCCTTGCATTTCCATGCAAAGTTGTATCTAATTCCAACTCAAACAACTCAATAATTGCAGTTGGATTTGAGCTTTGTAATTGACTAACTGGTACTGGCATCAGCTCGCCTCAAATACCTGCTTAAATTCCATCGAAATATTGTTGTTGTTAAAAGATGTCATCTCTACATCCCAACTTTCACAAACATATTTCTTGTGATTAGTTGTTGTGGGATCAATCCAATCAAAACTTTCTTTACCATTTCTTGCTTGTAAAAAGCCAACAATTTTATCTCGATCAGCATCAGTTCGGTTGTTGAAAGAAAGATTCCAATTCTTTCTCCTTGTGTTCATGCCCATCGTATTTCTTTGTTGATAGCCGTCTCCGAATTGGGTGATACGAAGATCAGGAGCTTCATTCACGCTTGCTGCATAACTAGCAGCCGTCACGCAATTCAAGGTAGCGTCATCAAAAGTAGCCATAAGAAATTAAGCTAAAAGTCCTCCTGGTCGTTTCTCTTTAACGATGGCTGCTTCAATCGCAGCTCCTAACATTTTACCTAGTTGAGCCATTTGCTTGCCATCGCCTTCGACTTTAGTACCTTTCGCATCGACTGACACATTCACAGTAGTAGCACCGCCACCGCCACCTTCAACCCCAAGTCTTCCTCCCTTCCCACGTTTTAGGGGCATTATAGCTTCTGGGCCAGCTTCTCCCATCAGGCCAACTCCCTTGGCGAATGGGAAGTAGGTAGGACTATTAACTATGCCTCCCTTCTTAAATTGCCTAATTCCATTTGAATAAACACCTCCTTTTGCTTCTGTTACTTTCGTCCCAGGGAATAAAGTTCCAACAATAGGAGCAATGATGGCTTGTCTAACAGCAATCCTTGTTATATCTGCAATTACAGAACGAGCAAAATCTTTAAAATTTAACTTACCTGTCATTACAAAATCAGTTATGGCATCTTCCATTCCTTTAAAAGCATTTACAACCACATTTTCTAATTGAGTTGTTACGTCATCGACCTCTTTTCTGAATTTTTGCAATGGTGAATCGTCTCCAGTACCGCTTCCAAACAACGAATCAAATTGTTTCTTTAACTTCTCAAGTTGCAGAGGATCATTAGCATTTTTTCTATAAGTTTCTATAGCTGTAGTTAATTCATCATATTTGATCTTTAATTTTTCAATTGCGGCGGCTCTGTCTTCTTCATCTCTATATTTAAAAGCCGTACTAGTCTCTATTCTCTTCATTTCCTTCTGAAGCTTAAGCCTTTCTTTGAAAGCCTTCGTTACGTCATCTTCTGTTGCTACACCAGACTCCAAACTATCAACTAATTTATCATGCGCTTGTGATGCCTTAAACGCCCAAATAGCAGTAGCAGTAAGACCAGCAGCAATAAGAACGTAAGGGTTAGCCATTGCAGCAATATTCATCTTTATTTGTGCCAAAGTCAAAGCTTTCAAAGCAGCCACTTTCTTCCACAATAAAGAAATTGTCAATTTCAAATCCCATGCAATCATCGCAGCATTAAAAGCCAATGCTTGAATTGCTAATCCAGCCATTACCCCTCCTGCTACCGCCGCAACAGAAGCAAATTTATCGAAATTATCTACAACAAATTTAATTGTTCCAGCTAAAGCACCAAAAACCTTCGCTCCAATATTGCCAACAACCCTAAGTGCTGGAACTAATGAAGTCAATAAATTTGCACCAATAATTTGGAATTGCGCCCCAACATCTTTTAACTCAGTACCAACTGCAATCCTCATTTTATTCATTGCAATCTGCGCTCTTGCACCTGCCTCTTCATTTGACTTTGCAATCTCCTCAGCTAATGGTGCATATTCTTTACCTAAGCTCGTTACGAACTTACTTAACATGTCTAATCCTACTGTTCCATCTTTTAAACTTTTCTGCAATGATTGAGTTGAAATATCATTTGCTTTAGCAAACTTCGTAACTGCCGCAGGGAATCTCTCGCCCAATTGTCCACTCAATTCTTCTGCACTTACCTTCCCTTTTGAATATATTTGGACCATCGCTGTGATCGCAGACTTGACATCATCTGCACTACCAGCAGTACCCTTAATTGCAACAGTTGTATTTAAAAATGCTTCTGCTGCATTATAAATATTTCCATTAGCACCTAATACAGCAGCACTTAATCTCGTCATTCCTTTTATCGCTACTTCTTGTGGTACGTTGTAAACTTCAACTGCTTTTGTAATAGCTTGTTGTGCGACTTCATAATTTTCTGAAGTTTTAGTTATCCCTCGCAATGCAATCTGAGCTTTTTCGATTTGAGAAGCATATTCAGTAGAACCACCAATCGCCTGAGAAACTGGTGTCAGTACTTGACTAGCAACAAGACCACCAGTAATCGCACCACCAGCCATATCACCACCTGGTCTGAACGCTTCAATACCAGCTCCAATACCCGCACCTAAAAAACCAGCAGGCCCACCAACAAAACCAGCACCTAATATTGACTGACCTGTTCTTCTTAAATTTGCACCGCTAAATTTATTTGCACTTAATCTCATCAAAGCTTTATCTGTATTCTGAATATCCTTAGTAAGTTGTTTAAATCCCTTACTAGCAGGATTCATCCCATCTCTTAATTGAACAAAAGCACTTTTTTGAGCAGTCAAGCTTTGAACGCTCTTATTACCTGCTTTCGACGCAGCAAGAATATCTTTTCTTACCTCTTCATAACTTTTACCCATTCGATCAATATCTGCATTGATCTTCGACATCCCAATATTTGCAATCTGATTATATAAATTAGAAACCTCTCTAACCTGAGTCGGGACAGGCATACGGAATGAACCAGAGCCACCCGCAATCATCGCTCCTGTCAAGGGATCTCTAGTTCCAACCTTTCCAGCTCCACCATATTCAGCTTGTCTCTTTGCAAGTTTTTCCTGAACCCTGACTCTCTGAGCCTCTTTTCGGGTCAAGTCTCCTACAGTACCTTGAGCCTTACGCATCTCACGGCTCATCCTGTTCTCAATTTCTAATAGCTTCTCTCTAACCTTTTTCGCACCATCACTATTAGTTTTTAAATTAACTAATTGCTTATTTAAGGCTGCAATATTGGCAGCATCACCAGCAGGTGTTTGAGGATAACTTGGCCCTACATCTTTAGATGGGCCACCTACCATTTTTCCTAATCTTCCTCCTCTTGCTCTTACGTCTCCTGTCGCTATATCACTATAAAAAATTGGTGCGTCTGCCGCCCTTTTTCCACCTGCCCAAGTATCGTAACCAGCACCAAGTAGTTTTGCACCTTTAGGAACTTTCCCCTTGAACGAAGCTTGACCAAGCAATCTTTCTGTATGAACTTCCCATTTTCTTACGTTCTCTGGAACGAAAAGATCATCTCTTAAATTATCTCCCCATTGAGTACGAAGACTTGTCCTTCTTTTTCCACCTCCCATCCTTCTATCAACAATCCGACGAGCCACATCCATTGGCCTTTTCCAGTCTTTTATCCAATCTTCTGGATAATCCCTAGCATCTGGGTCTGCTGTAAAACCTGGTTTAAAACCTGTCAGTCCTACGCCTTTCCTACCAGGAAAAGCTTCACCCATTACACCAAGAGATCCCCTGATTATCTTGGTAAAGATGTCTTTATTCGTAGGATCAAAAATAGGCCCATATTCACCTGGATACCTTGGAGTTCTTTTTATAAATCGTCTATCGTCTTCTGGCCCTAATACTTTCGGAGTAGCAAATTGCGATTGAACTTGCGACTGAGATAATTGTGCCTCTAGCCTTAAATTTAATCTGTTTTGTAATGCAGTAAATTCATTATTTTCTCTTGCTGCCTCTAAGAACGAATCAACATACTCTCTATTTACTTTCCCCTTAAGCATCATCGGGGTATCTGATACGCGTTGATCTAAAATTCCTTGTCTTATACCTTTCGTTGTTTGGTCATATACCCTTCCTATAGTTGCCCTTTCAATTAATTGATTTTGAGTCCTCATCTCCCTTCGGATTTCCGCATCCGAAAAGCCCATTCGTCTAAGCCTGTCTTTCTTGCTCCTCTTTTCTTCTGCTGTATCTAAACCTACGAGTTCTCTCCTTAGTTCCTGTATGTTCTTTGTTAAAGCTGTATATGAATTAGAAGCGACACCAACACTACCTCTCAAACGAGTAAAGGCAGCAATTTGCCCTCGAAGTGAATCAGTAGTTTTTACATTTTGCCTAGCAAACTCCTTTACCCTTGTTGTTATATTTTTAAAAGACGCATCCGATTGATTAGCTATACCTTGAACTTGTTTTAAAGCCTTTCCTAAACCCTGTACTTCTTCAAAGCCCTCAATAACGGCTTTAAGCGTCAGTTTTCCAACTTGTCCAGCCATTATTTAGACTCCTTTTTATGAAATTCCTTTAACGCCGCAGTTTCCATAATTTGAAGCCCTTCTAATACCTCAGTGCGGTCTTCTATATTGTAGAGGTCAAATAGTCCTCCAGCCATTAATAATACCTCATATTTTAAGCCAACATAACCAGACATGGAGACTTCCCACTGAGTCTGCATGTATAAAAACATATTTACTGTTTCCCAATTACATTCCCATACTTCAAATTCATCTTTCTTTTCTGGACTTTTAGGAATCTCAATACCAAATGCTTTTGCATCGTCTTGAGTCATATCTATAACTTCTTTGCCGCCAGAAGCCCAGTAAATAGCGGCCTCTCTTAGTTTCCCTCCTTACCTTTTGTGTAGAAAGATTGGAACGCCTCGACAACACCAGCCGTAAAATCAATATCTTCTGAAAACTCTTTTAAATTTGCTTTGGTGAAAGGAATCTCAGTTCCATCTTCCTCTGTAATATCACTCCAACCAAGAACAATTTTTTCTAATGCTTTATCTTCTTCTGCCTCACTAAAAGAATTTAACTCTTTTTTACTTAACCTTTTAAATTTAATAGTAAACGTATCTGTATCAAATTCACCAGGATTTGTTTCAGAAGGACGTTTGATTTCAACAGGCCAAGGATAGGCTTTTGACTTTCTACGAATAAATGCCATAAAAAATAATGATATTCCCAAACACCATAGCCCAAAAAAAGGGGGGTATAAACCCCCCAACACTACAAAGTGAAGATTCAACTACTCAAAGATAATTGAGAGTTCATCATTACCACTTGTAGAAGGAATCATTGTGTAAGGGCAATCCCACATCGCAATTCCGTCTTCTTCGGAGTAACCAATAGAACCTAAGTCAACACGATTCTTCGTTGTTTGACTGGTTACAAGACCTGATTGGATTGTAACCTTATTAAGTGCAGCAGTTCCATGAACGAAACTAATCTCACCTAATGTTCCATCAGCAAGTGCAGCAGCAAATGGGTTCCATTGCTGACTACCACCACTAGCCAAGTTCACAGCCTCAACAGTTACTGATCCACTAACACTTCTGTTTGTGATCATTACTTCAGGGCTGCCACCAACCAACTCACGATAAATAACTTCATTACCGAGATCCAATGAGAAGTTACTCATCTGAAGTCCTGTCTCACCAAAGATCTTGAATGTACCAGTATTGGTGTTATTGAAGAGCAATGGAGTTGCTTGCTTCTGATAGACAGGAGTTAAGGCAGTTGCGTCAGCAGGAGCTATGTAAACTCCAGTAAAAGTAAAGTCAAAAGTAGGAATTTCACCAACAGAGCAGTTGATCGAAAAAGTTCCTTTTGCTCCTTTTACAGTGTGCTGAACACCATCTATGTTGTAGAGAATACTGACTGTTGTGGAGTCAAGAGAGTTAGGAGTGTAAAGACGTTTTGCATCGTCTGTTGTCTCCGTAGTGAATCCACAAGCTTCAAGACACTCACCAAAGTTAGGAGCGTTATCAGCATCTTCATTACCAGCAGTGTTTTGCCCGATCCCTGCCATTTCAACAGAGAAAGTACATTCAACTCTAGTGTTTGCCTGTAGCTGTTCGCTGGCTCCAAAGTAAGGTCTGATTAGATCACGACTTACAACATCACTCTGCTGTGGAGTGATATTTAAGTCACGAACTAAAAGACAATTAGCAGCTTGTGGAGCGTTGTAAGTTCCAGCAGTGCTTTCCTTTAGAACAGCAATGACTCGTTTGCGTGTTAGTAAGGCCATTCGTAATTACCTTGATTGGAATTGGAGCAGGAACAAGGAATAATTTCCTGCCCTCTCCCAAGAATTTCAATTATTATCATAAACAATATGCCTTGTTAGGGGTCAAGAAAGAGTTCCATAAGGAGTTCTGTAATCAACTTCAAATTCACACATAATTAGTCCTGCTGGCTGATCTGCCTCTATTAACTCAAATGTTGTAGTAGATGGACGTACATCTATTGCCAAGCCACCAACAGTAGGATCAGCCAATAACTTGGAATGTAAACTTTCAACCGTTGCATCCGCTAAATTATCTGGGATTGCTCCCCTAGAAATAACAACAACTCTTAACCTTAAAGTCCAATCAATATGACCTGTTGTACCTCTAACAGAAGGTTGATCATTACTCCACTCTAAAACCAATGCTGGAGACTCTGCTCGACTTGTAGGTTCTGCCCTCGATCTATAGATACGAGTTGAAACACCAGTTGTTCCAGCAAGCGTTGTTTTCAATGCTGCAAGAATTTGTTCTCTTTTACTTGCCATAATTTAAGTCTTCATTAATGAAAGGATACAAAGACTTCCATCATCTATCTTTCTTGTACTACGAACTTTATAAGCATCTCCATTAACTGTTAAAGCAGCATCAAAAATTAATGTTCCTAAATCGCTGGTTTTTGCAGTCAACATATAATCGGTGGTCATCACGACACCATCAGCAACCACTTCATCTGGCTCTTCAAGAATCCCTTTATATGTGGAACCTGAATAAACAACAGTATCTTGAAAATCTTGAAAGAAAATATCTAAGTCTTCAGTAAAAGCCATAAGAAAAAGCCCCAATTAAGGGGCTATATAAAATTAACCGTACTTCTTCAAGCCAATTGCATTGACTGAGAAAGTAAAGGAAGGAGAAGAACCTCCAATTGTGTACTTAACTCGTACATAGCGTTTGCAACCATTCGCATCAACTTCAAGTGTTTGAGCAGAAGCAGAACCTGTTACTTGAGTAAAGGCTGCACCACTTAAGGCACTAAAAGAAGAATTATCGGCAGAGTCTTCAATAGTTACATCAAGGGTCGGACTTGAACCACCGCCTGCGGCAGAATCCAAGATAAAAACAAGATCACCGTCATAATCTCTTACGTCGATTCCACTTGTTTGTCCAGTAGCAGTACGAGCTGCTGTTGGATGACCTGCAACAAAATTAACTGACTCTAGGTTTTGTTGAATTAAACCCATTTTACTAAGTAGCAGGAGTTGTCTTTGGCTTTGGTGCTGCTGCTTTTGGAGCAGCTTTCTTGACAGGCTCAACATATTCTTCGGCCTGATTCTGACCAATCAATAATTGAGCAACATTCTTGTCAAGTTCAACGGTAGAGCCAGAGTCCTTACGGACTCCAGCTACCATTACATCACGGAGGATTTTAACCTTCATGTTCTTATGTTCCGTAGCAGAACGCACCAGGCTGCTTAACTGCAAAGTCAACATCTTGTAATGCAATTACTCTGACGTTTCCACTTGTTGCGCCAGCATAAGGATCAACAGTTAGGTCAACACCAGACCATGTACCCATTACAAGCTGAGAGAAGTCTCCGAAGAGAACGTCGTTGTTAGCAAGCTGGTTAGAAACAAGAGCAGGATAACCATTGATCTCGTTGCCTTCCCATACAAACTGTGCTGTGTTTGATGCCTTCTCAGTAGACTTCAATGCGCCTCTTGCAGCAGCATTAACGATGTACTTAAGTGCGCCAGCATCAGCGTTTGCAGAAGCTACGTCTGTCTCCATGCCGATGTACTCAGCAAAAGTTCCATAAGTAGTGATTGTCTGAGTACCAATACCAGTAGTTTGAGTCAAACCTGTTGGCTGGTTAGAAGAACCTGTGCCATAGATACCAGCTCTGTCTAGTTCAAGAGCAAGAACCTTAGCTAAGTCACCTCTTACAAACTGCTCAACGTCGATTGAAGCTTGAAGAAGAGTTTTTCTTGAGAAATCAACATAACCACCCAAAGTTTTTGGTGTCATGTTCACCTGATCAAAAGCCTGTTGGCTTTCTGTAGGTGCAGATCCTTCTCCGACCCAATAAGCTGTACTCGCAGAAGTTTGGCGAGGAATACTGATATTACCAGTAAGGCCCGACAAGACAGTCGTACCTGCCTGCATTATTGCCATCCGATTTCTCAAGATGTCAATGAATGAACCTGCAAGAAGGTCGTCTGCAACTAGGTTTCCACCTGCTGTTGCTGTACCTACTGTTAAGTCTCTTTTTAGGACTTCATTAGGAACAAGGATGCCGTTTGCTGGCTTGCCATAACGCTTAGAAGCTTCTTCAGAAACTTCACGCTCAAAAGAAGCAGCGTCTTGAGCTTGTCTATCAGCAGGATTAGATAATGCGTGTAACGCTCTAAGGAATGAGAATCTCTTGACCTCTTTGGCCTCAAGACCTACTTCATTTGATGACATGTCAGTTGACCGTATAGGAGTGTTGCTTGCCTCAGATCTCTTAGATATAAGATCGAGAATTTCACCGTTGACTTCACTAACAGACTTACCGTCTTTAATGAAACCTTGGGTGAGGTCGTCTGCGCCGTGTTGACGGCAAACAGCGTAAATAGATGAAGTACGAACTTGCTCTTCTTCAAGCGCACGTTTTACTTCAGCAGCCACATCTACTTCAGCAGATCTCTCTGCTTTTTCGATGACAGGCTCTGGAGCTTCTACGGCAGTTGCCGTATCCACCACAGTTTCTTGTGATTTTTCTTCCATAGATGGAACCGAGGGTGATGCGGTTGTTGCCGCAGAACGTATCTCCTCTTCAGGAGATTTGTTATCAATATTAATAGTATTAGGTTGTGAGGGGTCAGACAAATCTTCGTTAGACGAGATTAACGACCTTCCTATCCCAACTGTAGGGTCAGCAGGTATAGGTGTGATACTCACTTCATGTACGGCCCAGTCATCTGCGACGAATGTTCCGTCCTCTTCCTCCATATTTTTGATCTGATAACCAAAGGAAATACCACGCAAAATTCCATCTTTAACGTCATCTAAGACTTCAGAAGCGAATTTATTGCGTGAAAAGCGAACTTTTGCATAAGCACGTTTAGTGTCTTTGTCGATGTATGCACGTTCGACTATTCCTATGTGGCGATCTGGATCATGGTTCCAAAGAAGGGGTGCAGCACCAGAATTTAGACGACTAAAATCAACTGATCTGTCATCATGCTTTAACACTTCTTTACCAAAATACCTTTCTACTGGGTATTCAGAACTAAAAGGAAATTCAAAAGTACGACCTTTACCGACACTTCTAAACTCAGTAACTTCCGTTCTTTGATACTTAGTTGAAGGATCTATTCTTGTCGAAGATTCTTCCTCGACCTCTTTATCTTTCTCCATTTCAGGAGAAACTTTTTCGTTTTCCATAAATTAAATCGAGGAACCTCCACCAATGATAGTTTATCTACCCAATATCATGCCTTAGTTCTTTTTTTTCTTCTAGTCGTAGGTGCAGATTTCTTTGCAATCGGCAATTCTAATTGTTCTTCAGGAGCAGGAGATCCAAGCTGATCTTTATCTAAAACGACACCTGCCTCTTCTGCTATCTCCTTTTCTCTCGCTAACTCAGCAACTATATCGTCATAATCACCACCATTAGAAGCAGCAATTACTTGAGATTTAGTCATATAACCAGCTTGCTCTGCTTCCCTATAAGCTTTAACTTCCTTCAACGGATCAACAAAGTGTTGTGCAGGTGGTGTCCATCTTGGTTTGCAATATCTTTCTGGCCTCGCTGAATAATCAATAAAATCAAGATCTCCAGATAAAGAAGCTAAAGCAAGCCACTCCTTAAAGATCCGATAATGGAAATTATCAATCAAATACTTCTGAACAACTCTCCAATGCTCTCTATCTTCTAACAAGCTCAATCTTGAACTTGAATAGTTTGTCTCACTGAAATCCCTACTTACTGTTTCAAAGGAACATCCAAAGCCACTTGCAAATCGACGAACCTTATTTTTAACGAACATCTCATACTGCTGACTTGGATAATCAATGTCTGGAACAGTGATATTCTCCTGCGGAGCTAAGTAGCGAAACGTACCTGGCTCAAAATTTTGTACTCGTTGATTAGCTTCAACTTCATCCCCAATAAGCTCTCCCTCATTATTCGTAATAAACCCCATTATGCTCGCGCCAGCACGCGCTCGAATTACTGCGGCTTCTTCGTAGCCCTGTAATTGGTGCATGTCTGCCATGACACTATGAAACCAAGGCACACCCCTGTTCTGCCCTGGCCTTTCAGGTAAATAAAGATGAATAATGTCAGACGCAGGCAAGAAAATATGTTTCCTATTATCTGTAACTGACGAAATATAAATTGCATCCCCAGGATGCTTAGTCAAAATCGCATACCTAACGGCTCTTCCCCACTCATTAACTTCCACTCCATTTCGCCACTCATTATTCTTACTCAACGTCTTTCCGTCATATTCCTCATCTAACAAATCACTCTCGATCATCTGTAACGCCAAAGGCACAACAGAACTACCTAAAGGTTTTCTGATAATCCTAAATATTGCCTCACCCGATTCAGGTAATGCACCAGCAGCTAACCATTCAAGTTGCTGAAAATTATATTTTCCACCAGCATCACAATTTTCTGCTCTACACCAATCCTTCCATCTTTCCTCAATCATTCCATTGATCTTCCTGTCCTTTCTATTACCTCTTAGCTGAGTGACATCTGACTGGAACTTCATTCCAGTTCCAACCGTATTAATCTGTGTAGTCCTCTTTGCCTGTTTCGCATAAGGATTATTTCTAACTAACTCTCTGGATCTATCTCTTAATTTCCGAAGACTTGCCTTGATCTCAGCATCAGCACTACTTTGACTACTCATCCAGTCAGAAGTAAGCCTTGAAATTAACGCCCCTTGATAAGACCTAACTGGTCTTTTAGGTTTGACAATATCTGAAACAGCAGACTGCCCGAAACCATCTCCAGAAGTCCAAAATCCTTTCCACGCATTAATGACTCCCATGATTAAGCTCCGAAACGAACGTGAACAGCTCTAGGATTGCCAAGGCCATTAGCAATTTTTTCCGCAGCCTGTTCTCTTACTAATTCTGCCTTTAATGCTGCTTTTAGCACTAAAAGTTCGCTTAAATCATACTTTTTAGCTGTTCTATTCCCTATTTTATATTCCTGAACAACACCATTATTTAATAAAGCTCGAATTGCAGCCTCTACTAAATCGAGATCCTTATTAACTTGGCTCCGTCCGTCAAACGCTGTAGGTGTTCCTGAATAACTTAAAGCAGCTAAGACTTCAAATCGACCAGTTAATATTGTTTGTTTTTCTGCTCCAGACTTATCTGCAACTGCCTGAAAATACCAATCTCCTGCATCAAAATTTGCACTTGTAGCAGCAGGGATTGAAAACTGCCATCCATCCGTGTAAACCGTACTGCTAACAGTTGCCCCTTCTGAAGCTGTGTTTGTTCTTAAGTAATAAGTAACAGTCCAATCTGGACTACTAATAGGATCACCAAAAGCATCAGTAGTGGAATTATCCCTCCACTGAATAAGATCTCCAGCTCTAATTTGTTTAGGAATAGTCACTTTTTTTACCAATTACCGACAAAGTTTTGCCGATTAGCAGATTTAGTTCCCTTTGATCTTAGCGGAACCTCCTGCTTAGGCTTCTCTGGGTTACGCCTTTTCTCTAATTGATCCCACATTGTTCGTCGATCATATCTTTGCCTAAACCTTTCAAACGCTGCCCATGAGTACACCATTTCATCTAGAGCTTCATTTCTTGCATTACTTTTTTTCATCCAAACTCGTTCTTGATACCCATGCTTGTATCTTAAAACTTGTCTCTCAGCAGTTAATTCTTCAAAATAATCATGCGTAATCGTTGGATAAAAATGAATATATCCTTCTCCCTTTTCTGCATTCTTCAACTTGTTATGAAGCGTTGTTTTTATAACATCAACTCCAACAGGAAATAATTTCACACCTCTTCTTAATGCCTTTCCAGAAAAAGTTATATCTTGCGTTGTTGGTTTGCCTAACGGTGGTTTACCTTTTTGACCTATACCTTTAATACCAATTAAACCTAATTGAGATCTTTCCCTAACGTACTGGTAAGTTTCCTGCGTGTAGTGGCCTCCAGTATCTATCGCTGCACTCTCTATTTTCATTTCAAATCCATCTTGATTTATATATTTCCCCATTAACACTTCATCCATCTGCTTCCACAAATCTGCTCTTGCAGGAGATCCATAAATAACTTTTCTATCGACAAGGAACATCTCTTCATTCCTACCAAAACCAAAAACCGACATCGATAAACGATCATCCTGGACATCACATCCCATACATAGAACTAATGCTTCTGGTGGTGGGACTGTTATTTCATATTTAGCTTCTGCTGCTCTTTCCATTAAGGCATCAGCACCAACCTTACTTGCATACTCGTCTTCCCATGTTTCTCCTAATGTCGTATTACTCCACGTTTTTAACTGTTCTGGATCATGTTTGCTTAACTCAAATTCTTCAGCCAAATTCGACCATTCAGCATTTGGTGAATAGGAATAAGCAGCCCAAATATGAAAACCAACATGACGACCATTCCCTGGTTGAGTAGGTCGCCACTCACCTCTTTCTACCATCCATCTTTTTTTGTTATGTGGAATTAAAACACCACATTCTTCACACGCATAAGAAACATTATCTGTATCTACACCTTCCCAACGCATATTGGGCCATCTTAAATACTGCATATGAC
>VTLG01016817.1_pt1 | contig 16771 bp, 22 predicted proteins | sample 4694571 | NCBI WGS metagenome assembly VTLG01 (sample SAMN12604809, study PRJNA352737) | marine metagenome | biome: ENVO:00000447; feature: ENVO:00000209|ENVO:00000569|ENVO:01000036; material: ENVO:00002151; isolation source: viral sequences binned using virsorter ...
CTGCCAATACTAAAGGGCAAGGTAGTGAAGATGGAAGGTTCATCGGAACTAACATCTTAAACGAAGCATTTTTGGAAAGATTTCCAATTACTGTTGAACAAACTTATCCAACTAACAAAATTGAGAACAAAATTCTTGCCAATGTTTTAAGTAAGAGAAATCTTACTGCACAAAGGGATGAAAAATTTGCTAACAATTTAGTTACTTGGGCTGATGTTATCAGAAAAACATTTTATGAAGGCGGAGTTGATGAAATAATTTCCACTCGCCGACTAGTTCATATTATCGAAGCGTTTGCTATCTTTAGAGATAAAATGAAAGCTATCGAATTATGTACTAACCGATTTGATACTGATACCAAAACTTCTTTTGCCGATTTATATACAAAGATAGATGGCGGAGAAGATGTAACCAGTTGGGGTCAGGCAACAATCGAACCTGAAGATTCCGATGATAGTGAGGAAGTTGATCCAATAAATCAATAAAATCTATCTCATAATGTAGTGAGGGGCGCCCTAGTCAGCGCCCCTTTTTTAAACATTATGATAACAATTATATTATGAAAGAAAAACATTATGATAAAAATTAAAAACGGTTTAGTCGCTGTGAAAGATTTAAACCCACACCCACTAAATGAAAAATTATATCCCTTTAAAGACCACAAAGGGCAAATTAGTCTTTTAGCTAAAAAATTGTATACCGAGTTTAGAGAAACTGGAATACCAAATCATACACCACTTGATATATGTCCTAAAACAGGAACAGTTAATTCAGGACACTTTAGATGGTATGCTAGTGAAGAAATGGTAGATGAAAAAAATAAACCAATTAAGGTTACACATCTAAAAGCAGTACTTGGCAGAGAATTTAATCCAAACTATGTTGAATATGATGAAATGAAATTTTTAGAGAAGTTTAACAAAGATGGTAAAAGGGATGAATATAAATGGGATACTTTAGTTCATAATTACAATCAACAAAACAGAGCATATGAAAAAATGTCTGGTCGACCTTTTAATGCAAGAGAGAGAAATATCTTTGCTGTTGAAAGTAGAATTAAAGAAGAAACATTTAGAAGATTAACAATTTTAAATGAAAAACATATAGATTTATATAAAAGAGTTATAGACGAAAACGATTCCTTGACAATTCAAAAAGCATGGAGATTATCAGGTAAACAAAAATCTAATAAAAAATATAATCCAGATAGATATAACTTTTTTCAATCATTAGACAAGTTTCCAAAGATTGAAAAAAATATAGTTGCTAAAGGTAAACAATTAATTGATGAATTTAGAAGTATAGGTAAAGGTATTATTTTTGATGATAAGATGGGTTGGGAAACTAATCAAATCACATCACCACTATCAAACATATGGATGTCTGCTGCTGTTTATGGATTTAATAGTGTGAAAATGTCTAACCTTGAATGTATTACACCTAGAAAAAGACAAGGATATGCTGATATACATTTTGAAACATTAACAAAAAAATATTCAGATGAATATTTGTCCGAAAGAATAGAAGTTAAAGTTGGTGCATGGCAAGGTAGTGCTAGTTCAACCGTTATCTATGGGGGTATGGGTAGTGTTAATGTAACACCGCACGAATATATTATCGGTGTTCATAATCAAAATTTAAAAAAACATTTTCTTATGATAACCACACTAGATAAAGACGATTGGAAAACTGATGGTAAAGATTCCAATGCTACAATGTCATTATCAAGTTGGTTTAGAAGATACTATGACCAAAAAGATAAGTACCGAATATTACTTGGTGATATTTACAAAGGTAATAAATCTATTGAAATTCAATGGGCTTGATAACCTATAAATAATTTCCTTGACAAAAGATTAAAAATTTGTTATAATAGTAGATATGAATTTAAAAGAATATATTAAAATCGGATACCGAAATTATAAGATAGATGTTTGGCCGGATTCATTTGCGAGTACCGAAGATGCTGAAGGAGAATTTTTTTCTAAAGAAGGAAAGATTGGCATTAAAGGTTCTACTATCGGAAGTGCTCATGGTGCTAATACAGTTCTCCATGAAATTCTCCATGCAATTTCATATCAGTATGCTATAACAGATACTTTAAAAGAACATAAAGAAGAAAAGATTGTTAATACTTTTGCAAACGGATTGATGGCAGTATTTGTAGATAATCCTTGGTTGTTAGATTACTTTAAATCTAAAGTTGAGGTGGAACATTATACACATAAGATTAATAGTGAAACTAAAACAATACATCAAAGTAAAATATGACAATAGAGGTTATAGTAAGAGATAAAAATGTAGAAAAAGCATTAAGAGTTTTAAAAAAGAAGTTACAAAAGGATGGTTTGTTTAGAGAATTAAGATTAAGACAATTTTATGAAAAGCCATCTGAAAAAAAATTAAGAAGGAAGAAAGAATCATTAAGACGAATTGCAAAAGAAAAAAGATTAAGTGCATTAAGGGGAGGGTTTTGATATCAAAACCCTTACGGTTTAAGGAATTATTAGATAGAAATGTTGCCACTATCTTATATGTATTACAACGGCGACAAATGACTTGAAGGAGTTAATATTATGGGTAGAAAAGCCTTAACAAAAAAACAAAAAGTATTAAATCTATTATCAAATGGTAAACCAGTAACATGGAAAACTATTAGAAATAGGTTTGACTTGACTTCGCCGAGAGCGATGGTTGATACTTTAAGAGAAGAAGGACATATGGTGTATATTAATGATACAGCAAATGGCACTTCATATCGTTTGGGTACACCAACCAAAGCGATTTTAGCAGCAGGTGTTAGAAAGGTGTTCAAAGGTAATACTTTGGATATTGTATCTGCTGGTATCCGTGCTTTATATGGTAAACAGAAATACGCTTATAAGTATTCTGCCGTATAAATAGTAGTGTCGGGCAGCTCGTAAGTCCTGGCATTAAGAGGTAGAGTGTCTTCCGCAAAAGACACCATTTAGGGTTTGGCGATTGTCCCTGCGAAGTAGAAATAACTTTAAACAATCGCTTTTATAAGCGTTAAGTGATTATGGTTCTAGTTTACTAGAATCCCGGAAACAAATTTATATAAAGGTTTCAAAATATACGCTAAACTTTTATAAATAATATATGAGTATGTCGAATTGGTCGAGTACTTAATATAACCTTGCTTAATTAAAGGAGGCAAAGATGACAAGAAATCAATTAATCAATTGGGAACCTTTTAAACCGTTTTCAGTTGGGTTTGATAACCTGTTTGATGACTTTGATAGAATCTATAAATTTAATAGTGATTCTATCAATCATTATCCACCTTACAACATCCGCAAAATAAACGACACCGATTATGTAATCGAGTTGGCTATTGCAGGTTTTGGTAAAAAAGATATTGAAGTAAAATCGCAAGAGAATACTTTAACTATCAAATCAAAAGACAAGAAAGAAGAAGTTTCGGACAAGGATGAAAGTATCCTACACCGAGGCATTTCTCAAAGGTCTTTTAAAAGAAGTTTTACTGTGGCAGAAGATGTTGTGGTGAAAGGTGCAGACCTAAAAGATGGTTTACTTTCAGTTAAATTGGAACGAATAATTCCAGATGAAAAGAAACCAAAAATAATTGACATTAAATAATATTTAATTTCAACGGAAGGGCGCTTCGGCGCCCTTTTTATTTGCTTGACTTTTATAATAAAGTTTAGTATAATAGTATAATAATTGAAGGAGAATTACATAATGAAAATTAGTCAAAACACACTAGACATTTTAAAAAACTTTTCAGAAATCAACACAAACATTTTAATCAAATCTGGAAAAGTTTTATCTACAATCTCAACTATGAGAAACATATTTGCCAAAGCAGATATTTCGGAAGAGTTTTCTGCCGAGTTTGGCATATATGATTTAAATGAATTTTTGGGAGTGGTAACAAGTATACAAAAACCTGAAATCGAATTGAAAGATAAGTTCTTAACTATATCTTCCAATGGAACAAAAGCAAAATATTTCTATTCTGATCCATCTGTGATTGTGGCACCAACAAAAGAAGTTAATATGCCAGAAACAGATGTAACATTTAGTTTAACAGAATCAAATCTCACACAACTATTAAAGATGGCTGCTGTTTTAAAGACACCAGATTTAGCATTAGTTGGAACAAGTGGAGGAGATACAGTTCTTAAAATTTGTGATAAGAAGAATGCTACTTCTAACAATTTTGAAGTCAAAGTTGGCGAAGGTGCAACAACAGATTATACTTTTTACTTTAAAGTAGAAAATCTTAAATTGTTTGCTGGCGATTATGATGTTTCAGTATCGTCTAAATCTATTTCTTATTTTAAACATAAAAAATTACCTATCGAATATTGGATAGCATTAGAACCAGATAGTTCTATTTCCAAATAAATTAATTTCCAAAATTGTGAATAAGGTGAATTATGAGTACAGATTTTTTATGGGTTGAGGAATATCGACCAAAGACTATTGATGATTGTATATTACCACAATCATTAAAAACACTATTTACATCCTTTATTCAAAAGGGTGAATTATCAAACATATTATTATCAGGACCTCCTGGTATAGGAAAGACCACAGTTGCGAAAGCATTATGTGACCAATTGGATTGCGATTGGGTAATGATTAATGGTTCAGAAGAAAGTGGTATAGATGTATTAAGAAGTAAGATTAAAAACTTTGCTTCAACTGTATCATTATCAGGTGGTAAAAAAGTTGTAATATTAGATGAAGCAGATTATCTTAATCCACAATCAACACAACCTGCATTAAGAGGATTCATTGAGGAGTTCCATAAGAATTGTCGGTTTATTCTTACTTGTAATTTCAAGAACAGATTAATTGATCCATTACACAGTAGATTTTCAACAATAGAATTTAGGATTAATCCAAAAGATAAACCTAAACTAGCAAGTAAGTTGTTTGAACGAGCAGTTTATATTCTGAAAGAACAAAATGTGGACTTTGAGGAGCCAGTTCTTGCAGAATTAATCAAGAAACATTTTCCAGATTTTAGAAAACTGATTAATGAATTACAAAGGTATTCAGTAAGTGGTAAGATAGACGCTGGTATACTTGTTAATATTTCAGATGAAAACTTAAAGACTTTATTATCTCATTTAAAGGGTAAAGACTTTACGGAGATGAGAAAATGGGTAGTTCAAAATTTAGATAATGATCCTGTGAAAATCTTCCGTAAAATATATGACTCAATGTATGAGCATTTACAACCTGCCACAATCCCACACGCCGTTTTAATTATTGCTGATTATCAGTATAAGTCAGCCTTTGTTGCAGACCAGGAAGTTAATTTAGTTGCTTGTTTAACTGAATTAATGTCGCAGGTTAAATTCAAATGAGTTATGAATTAAAAGAATATTTGAACGCCATCAATTTCACAAAAAAGAATGTGATGGACTCCGAAGATAAAATGTGGATCAAAAAGTATCCAGCATTTATTGTCAATAAAATATTATCAGGTTTCCAAGATACTCTTATGCTAGTTAATGAAATGAATCGTTGCCATTTCCTAGATAAAGATATGCAGTTTCACTTTTTAATAAATAGTGTTAGGTCAAGAAAAAGGTATAGTCCTTTTTTGAGAGCGAGTAAGTTAAAAAACATTGGTGTTATTAAAGAGTATTATGGCTATAATAATGAGAAAGCAAAAGTCGCTCTTGATATACTCACCAAAGATGAATTGAAAACACTAAAAGAAAAATTATATAAAGGTGGGACAAAATGAATGAATTAAATACAGATTGGCATCCCGAGAAAATGCTCGAAGTCCAATTAAAAGAACCTGATGATTTTCTGAAGGTTCGTGAAACACTAACACGGATTGGCGTAGCGTCAAGAAAAGATAAAAAGTTATTTCAATCGTGCCATATTCTACACAAACAAGGACGATATTTCATAGTACATTTTAAGGAGTTATTTGCTTTAGATGGTAAGAAAGCAAATCTTTCTGACAATGATTTGGAAAGAAGAAATACAATTGCTCAATTATTAAGTGATTGGGGATTGGTTGTTATATTAAATACTGCAATTGCAGAAAAGAAAGCACCTCTTTCACAGATAAAAGTTTTAGCATTTAAAGAAAAAGGCGAATGGGATTTGCAAGCAAAATATAATATAGGTAAAAAAGCAGAACCTGAAACAACAACAACAGAACCTGAAACAACAACAGAACCTGAACCTGTAATAGAAGAACCAACAGAAGAACCAAAAGATGAAAGCACCGAAGTTTAAAGATTTTATTACTGAACAAAAAGATGAACCATATAAATTAGTTGTTCTTTATCATTCTGGGGAGTCATCAATTGGTGGAATCCCTAGTCATAAAGAAGAACACGGTACATTAAAAAAATTAGTACAAACTTCTGCTAAAAAAGTTGGTGTTGAAATGTTTAGTGTTGATTTTAATGGTATGTATGTTTCTAATAAGGATAATAAAACATACATACATTCTTTTCCTTTTGATGAAGAAGAAGGTGCAGTAATATTACCAAATCCAAAAGAAGATAATATTGAATATCAGAAACCTTTTGAAATTGATTCATCTAATACAATAATTATGCCTAGAGGGTTAGGGACTTTAGGATTTACTGCAAGTCAATATTGGGTAGATACAATAAAGAATTTAGAAAATAGCGGTTATCTTACAATACCATCAATAAAATGTTGGGAAGTATGTTCTAGTAAATATATGACTTATTTAATTTGTCGCCAAAATGGTATTTTAACACCAAAAACTGTTCCTGTAACTCACGCTGCTGATACTGAAAGAGCATTTAAAGAACTAAAGACAAAATTTCCAATCATAATAAAAGCATCTATCGGAACACAAACAGGAATTGGTGTTATTATAGCAGAAAGTATGCGGTCATTAAATGCAACTATTCAAACCCTTCTTTTATATAATAAATATCTTCCTATTTTATTACAAGAATATATAAAAACAGATTGGGATGTTAGGGTTGTTACTTTAGGTGGACAAATATTAGGTGCTATGAAAAGAAAGGTTATTACAGGAGATTTTAGAAGTAATGTTTCCATAGGTGCAGAAACAGAAAGTATGGAATTAACTGATTTAGAAGCTAAATATTCTTTAAAAGCTGCAAATGTGGTTCACGGTAATGTAGTTGGCGTTGATTTTATTCCGTCAAAGAATAGGGAGAAAGATCCTCCTTATATATTAGAAGTAAACAGTATGCCCGGATTTGGTGGCATTGAGAAATTACATAAAGGGTTAACTAGTAAGGTTTTTAAACATTTTAAAAATAGAGAGAATTGGAAGCAATAATTGCTTTACAAATTAACTAAAATTTGTTATAATATATTATGAAAGGAGTTATATTATGGTTCAAAATTTAACAGACAATCTATTATTTAAAGCACTAGATAAGCAGTATGACGCTGAAATTGCAGCGGCATATGCAACGGCATTAATTTATTTTAATAATTCTGTGGGCATTGGAGAACATCCACAACACCTATCTGAATTGGATAAATTAATCGGTCAAATATCAAGTGCTGAGGGAAAGAAAAGGACCCTACATACACATTTTAAAAATAAACAAGTATAAAACTACTATTATATTATGAAATTCTATACGAGTGTCTTACCGTATCGTGGTAAATTATTAGTGCGAGGTATCAATGAGAACGGTGAGCGTAAAAAATATAGAACACCGTATAGACCTTCCTTATTTGTTCCAGTTCAAAAAGAAACAAAATACAAAACATTAGATGGACGATTTGCTGAAAAGATTACATTTGAAAATCAGTTCGAAGCAAAGAAATGGATTACAGATTATAAAGATGTAACTAACTTTGAATACTTTGGTAATATAAGATATCAATATCCATATATTGCAGATACATTTCCTGATAAGATTGAATGGGACATAAATCAAATTAGACTTATTACTTTAGATATAGAAGTTGCAAGTGAACATGGTTTTCCCAATCCCGACAATGCTATTGAACCTATCTTATGCATTACAGTTAAAGAACATAGAAATAAAAAGATAATTGTTTTTGGTACAGATAATTTTGTGTCTGACCGAGATGATGTTACTTATTATCAATGTGCTACTGAAAGACAATTAATAGAAAAATTTACAAAATTCTGGCTTGATTATAAACCTGATATTATAACTGGATGGAATGTTAAATTTTTTGATATTCCATATTTAATGAATCGTTTTATTAAACAGTTTAGTACAGAATATGTTTTACAATTTAGTCCATGGTTTGTTTGTAATCAAGGAACATTAAAAGTAGGATTTAATAGACAACAAAACTATTGGGACATACTTGGGGTTTCTATTTTAGATTATTTTGATTTATATAGAAAGCATACTTTTGTTCGGCGTGAAAGTTATAAGTTGGATTATATAGGTCAGGTAGAATTGGGTGAAAGTAAAAATGAAAATCCATTTGATACTTTTAAAGAGTTTTATGAAAATGATTATCAGCAATTTGTTGAGTATAATATTCAAGATGTGGAGTTAGTTGATAAGTTAGAAGATAAGATGGGACTAATTCAGTTGCATTTAACGATGGCTTATGAAGCAAAAGTTAACTATCAAGATGTATTTGCTCAAGTTCGTATGTGGGATAGTATTATCTTTAATCATTTAAAGAAAAAGAATATTGTAATTCCTGCATTAAAAGAATCTCCTAAACATTCTACATATGAAGGTGCTTATGTGAAGGATCCTATTATAGGATTCCATGATTGGATTTGTAGTTTTGATTTAAACAGTTTGTATCCACACCTGATAATGCAATATAATATTTCACCAGAAACAATGGTCGGTCACGAACCTGAAAGTGTTAATGTGGAAGATATGCTTTATCAAAAATGTGATTTATCAAATTTGGATACAAGAACAATTACTCCAAATGGTGCTCAGTTTAGGAATGATAAACAAGGATTTCTTCCTGAATTAATGGAAACATTATATAAAGAACGAGTGATATATCAGAAGAAATTAAAAAAGGCAAAAGCATTACATCAAGAAACAGGTGATAAGAGAATATTAAAAGAGATTTCTACTAATTATAATATACAAATGGCAAGAAAGATTGCATTGAATAGTGCTTATGGTGCAATTGGCAATCAATATTTCAGATACTTTGATGTAAGACACGCTGAAGGTATTACAATGGCAGGTCAATTAACAATTAAATGGATTGAAAATGATGTTAATGATTTCTTGAATAAAGTTTTACAAACAAAAAATGTAAGTTATGTTGTTGCATCCGATACAGATTCAATCTATATTCGATTGGGAGAATTTGTAAATAAAGTATTTAAAGACAAATCTGATAATAAAAAGATTGTTAAAGTGTTAGATAAATTTTGTGAAGAAAAATTACAACCATTTATCAATTCAAGTTTTCAAAATCTTGCTTCTTATGTGAAAGCATTTCAACAAAAGATGTTTATGAAACGAGAAGTAATTGCAAACAAGGGAATATGGACTTCAAAGAAAAGATATATTTTAAATGTGTTAAATGATGAAGGTTTAACCTTAAAAGAACCGAAGTTAAAAATAATGGGTATTGAAGCAGTTAAAAGTTCTACCCCAGCGCCATGCCGTGCAAAGATTAAGGAAGCATTAGAAGTGATTATGGCAAAAGATGAGCAAGCATTAATTCAATTCATAGATAATTTTAGAATACATTTCAAGAAATTAAAACCTGAACAGATTGCATATCCTCGTTCCGTTAATGGAGTTATTAAGTATGCTGATACCACAAACATTTATCAGAAGTCCACTCCAATGCATACAAAAGGAAGTTTATTATATAATCATTATTTAAAAGAAAATAAATTAACTTACAAGTATGAAACAATTAAAGAAGGCGATAAGATTAAGTTTCTTCAATTGAAAGAACCTAATCCGATACGAGAAAAAGTAATTGCATTTCCAACTAAACTCCCAACAGAATTTAAGTTGCATCCTTATATTGATTATGATAGTCAATTCGATAAATCATTTTTAGAACCCCTACGATTCATTGTCAAAGCAATCGGATGGAATTTTGAGAAACAAGCAACATTAGATATGTTTTTTTAGATATGACAGAAAACTACGATAAATCACTATATAATCGTCTTATAGCGGCGGCTGGGAACGATAAACTGCCTTTATTAGATAACAAGTCATTTGAATTACTTAACGCAACCTATGGCAAAGAACAGATGAGATGGACCCTTGCTGAGTATATTGCAAGAGAAAGACCTGTATTTCCATTAACTGAAATAAGTTATAATGAAATGAGAGATAATTTTTATAACTTACAAAAGTTTGATACTTCTACCATTTGTATTCCAAAAGAACAAGTTGAGAAAGAAGTATTTGAAAAATATGATGACTACAAATATCCTTATTCTGAATATGGTTTAGGACTTATAAATGGAAGTAGTATCTATAATAAAGTATCAAATTATTTTCATCAAGATTTAAGATTGAATTGTGGCAGTTATGGATTTAAAGCACCGAAAGATGTTTGGGAAAATGGAACTGCAAAGGACATTTGGAAATGTTTAGGACCTATATGGAGAGGTATTAATAAAGTTTTTCCAGTCAAGGTAAAAGAATTAGATGGTACCGAAACTGAAAAATTATTAGGCGGTTCATTAACTGCTAAATGTATAATAGAAGCATTTAGATTACAAACATACATCGCTACACAATTTAAACCTGTTGTAGCAAAAGCGATATATGATATAACAAATGCCAAAACAGTTTTGGATACAAGTTGTGGTTGGGGTGATAGACTTGCAGGTTTCTTTGCTTCAGATGCGGAAGAGTATTATGGCTGTGATCCGAATCCGAATACCTATCAGCGTTACACAGAACAAGCATCACGCTACAATAAGTTCCTCTCAAAACCTAAAAAGGTGACCATATGGAGATGTGGAGCTGAGGACTTGCCATATCATAAACTTCCAGAAATAGATTGTGCATTTACTTCTCCTCCTTATTTTGCAACCGAAGAATATAATAAGGGTGGTGAGCATGAGGAAGACCAATCATGGCATAAGTTTAATGAATATGAGAATTGGAGAGATAAGTTTTATTTACCAGTTGCAGAAAAGACCATGCAAAGTTTAAGTAATGGAGGCTGGATGTTAGTGAATATTATGGATCCAAAAGTTAGAGGTAAAAGATATTATTCTAGTGATGAATTGGTAGATAAGTTTAAAGATTCGTTTATGGGTCAGATTGGAATGAGAATTATGCAACGACCTAAAAGTGATAAGTTATTTAAAGATGAAAAAGAAAAAGCAGAATTTAGGGATAGATTGTTTATAGAAAATGTATGGGTTTTTAGAGGAGTTGATTGTGGTACGGAAGAGTTTAGACACGATTTGGACTTATTTAGAAATTCTAGGAAGGCAACTTTAGATAGTTTTATGTAATGATAAATAGTTATTGACATTTATATAAAAAGGATGTATAATGGTAACTATAAAACAACGATTGAATCGAAAACGATATGAAGATGCTGATGATGATTGGAATTTGGATGCAATTTATTCTGATGGAATGGAAGGTGGCAAACAAAGAGAAGATGAAATGGTCCAAAATTATGAGTCTAAAAATAAAGAAGTTCTTGGAGTATACGAATATAAAATAATAGTAGATTAATGACAAATTTTTTGAAAGATATAATTAAGGAAACTGGAAATGAATATGCAAGTCTAGTTTCGGAAGGTGTAGAAGCAGGAGATGTTGATTCATTTATTGATACAGGTTCCTATGTGTTTAATGCATTATTAGGAGGCAGTATCTATAATGGAATTCCTTCCAATAAGATTACAGCATTAGCAGGTGAAAGTGCAACAGGTAAAACTTTCTTTATATTGGGAATATGCAAACACTTTTTGGATAAAAATCCAGAGGGTGGTGTGATATTCTTTGAGAGTGAATCTGCTGTGACCAAAGAATTGATTGAAGATAGAAAGATTGATTCCAAACGGATGGTGATTATGCCTGTCACCACAGTTCAAGAGTTTAGGCACCAAGCAATAACAGTTTTAGACAAATACAATTCACAGGATCCTTCTGATAGAAAACCATTACTGTTGTTATTAGATAGTTTAGGTATGTTATCGACCACAAAAGAAATGGAAGATACAGCAGAAGGAAAAGAAACAAGAGATATGACAAGGGCACAAATAGTAAAAGCTGCCTTTAGAGTTTTAACATTGAAATTAGGAAAAGCAAAAGTTCCCCTTATAATAACTAACCACACTTATGATGTTGTCGGTAGTATGTTCCCTAGAAAAGAAATGGGCGGTGGTTCTGGTCTCAAATATGCGGCTAGTTCCATTGTCTATTTGTCCAGACGAAAAGAAAAGGACGGAACAGAAATCATTGGCAACATTATCCATTGCAAGAATTACAAATCCAGATTAACAAGAGAAAATGCATTGGTGGATGTTCGTTTAACTTATGATAAAGGTTTAGATAGATACTATGGTCTATTAGATTTAGCTTTAAAGTATAATATATTTAAACAAGTATCTACTAGAATAGAATTGCCCGATGGTTCAAAAGCATTTGGCAAGACAATTAATAATGACCCAACGAAATATTTTACAAAAGATATTTTGAAAAAGATAGATGAGGTCGCTTGTAAAAAAGAATTTAAATACGGAGATGTAATTGAAATACCCCAAAAAACACAAGACGACCAGTCCTAAGCACCGAGAAGATTTTGTCTATGTCGAAAAGCCAGGAGAGGATTTTACAGCACTTAAATTGATTAGTGGTCCATTCGCAAGCATTACATACAAATATGGTAATGTAGGATTTGCACCAGAGTCAGAAAAACAACCTGATGGAACCTTACCAATGAAGTTTGATTATACAGTTATGGAAAATAATATTGAAGCAGATACAGATAGCCAAGAATTTATAAATCATATTGGTGATGTATTAGTTGTGTTATTAGATGAGAAATTGAAAGACGATGGAAAGAATAGAACGAACAACACTTAAAAATCTTATCCATAATGATGAGTATGCTAGAAAAGTATTGCCTTTTTTAAAAGAGGAATATTTTGTAGAGAGATTCGATAAGATTTTATTCAGGGAAATATATCATTTTATTACCAAGTATAATAATCTTCCAACAAAAGAAGCATTATCTATTGAGTTAAACAATAGAAAAGATGTTAATGAAACTGAATATAAAACTATTACAGATATTTTAGGCACATTAAACAAGGAACCGATTGACCAGAAATGGTTAGTAGAAACAACAGAAAAGTTTTGTAAAGATAGAGCAATACATAATGCAATATTAGGTGGCATTCAAATACTTGATGGTAAAGATAAAGAACATAGTCCAGAATATCTTCCAGAAATGTTATCTCAAGCATTGTCAGTTTCCTTTGACCAGAAGATTGGCCATGATTATCTTACAGAAACAAAAGAACGATATGATTTTTATAAGAGAAAAGAGGAACGATTAGAATTAGATTTAGAATTTTTTAATAAGATAACCAGAGGTGGGATTCCCTCCAAGACTTTGAATATATGTTTGGCAGGAACTGGTGTTGGTAAGACAATGTTTATGACACACCTTGCTTCATCTATTTTATTACAAGGCAAGAATGTATTGTATATCACATTAGAAATGGCAGAAGAAAGAATTGCTGAAAGAATAGACGCCAATCTTTTAAATGTGGGTATGAGTGATTTGGAAGAATTGCCTTATCAAATGTATGAAACAAAAATTAATAAGTTGCAAAGTAAAACATCAGGTAAGTTAATTATTAAGGAATATCCTACAGCATCAGCACATACAGGACATTTTAAAAATTTACTGAATGAATTAGCATTAAAGAAATCATTTAAACCAGATATTCTGTTTGTTGATTATTTAAATATTGCTGCTTCTGCTAGATTTAAAGCAGGTGCAAATGTTAATTCATACACATACATTAAAGCGATTGCAGAAGAATTACGAGGACTTGCAGTTGAATATAATATTCCAGTATTTTCTGCAACACAAACCACAAGGGGTGGTTTTGTTAGTAGTGATATTGGGATGGAAGATACAGCAGAAAGTTTTGGTTTGCCTGCAACAGCAGATTTTATGTTTGCATTAATTTCATCAGAAGATTTAGAACAAAAGAATCAAATATTAATTAAACAATTAAAGAACAGATATAATGACCCAACAGTTAATAGAAAATTTATTGTTGGAGTTGATAGGTCAAAAATGAGATTATATGATGTTGAGCAAAAGGCTCAGGAAGATTTAGTTGATACTGGTCAGGAGGACCAATCATCAACGAGTAACAAATTTAAAAAACTCGGTGAGTTTTCAGATTTTAAAATATAGAAAGGAGACTAAATGACACAAGGCAAAATTAAATGGTTTGACTCTAAAAAGGGTTATGGCTTTATTACACCTGATGATGGAAGCAGAGATGCATTCCTCCATGTTTCGGCGTTGCAAAAAGCAGGAATTGATTCACTTGAAGAAGGTGAAGCAGTTACATATGAATTGGCTGAAGAGCGTGGTAAGCAATCAGCAACAGATATTCAAAAAATATAATAAAGATATAAGGAAGTGAAGAATAATTTTAAGGTATAGTATGGCAACAGGTAAATTGAAATGGTGGAGTAATGATAAGGGGTACGGTTTCATTACTCCAGATATAAGGGGGAAGGATATTTTCCTCCATGTATCTGAATTGGAAAAAGCAGACCTTCGGGAGTTGGTTGAAAATGGTCCCTTGTCATATGATATTTCAGAACATAAAGGAAAGAAAACAGCAGTTAATGTAAAGAGATTAGATGAACAAGCAAAAAAATAAAAGAGTGTATGAAAAAAAACCAAGTAGGGGTCCATCAAAAGATTCATTTAGTTATGAAAAGAAATTAAGTAAAAGAGATGGACAAATTTCTTGGTTAGTAATTGAACGACCGACAGGTAGTATTATTGCTTCAAGAACATTTGAAGAGGATGCTCAAGAAGTTGTAGATTTTCAAAATAAAAATAAAGTATGGGCGTCTAGTGGAGGTTTGGTTCCATATCTAACATTAGGTAAATTATGAACAAACAAAGTAAAAGATTTTATGAAATTTTAGATGTGATAAAAGAGTTGCACGATAAGAAGCGACACGATTATGCAGACACGGCTGATATTTTTGCTAACTTTAGATTATCAGAATTAGCAGGGACTCCTGCATGGCAGGGTTCTATCATTCGTATGGGAGATAAGTATGCTCGTATTTGCAATTTCATAAAGAAGGGTGAATTTAAGTTTAAAGAAGAAAACATTAAAGATACATTAATGGACATGGCAATATATAGTTTAATAACTATGATACTATACGAAGAAGAAATAGAAAAAACTCCCAAAAATACCTCAAACAACGCTTGACTTTCTTTGTATTCTGTTATATAAATAGCAGTATAAGGAGAGATTAATGGCCACAGATGCTAAAGAAACCAAAAAACAAGAAAATGGTTCAAGGATAGTTTTTGAATCTGTCATAGAGCGTGGGAAGTTCCCTACAGTTGATTATATTGAGAAAAATGCATATGAAAATATGCCTGCTTCTTGGCTTAAAACATTTGAGCTTCAAGCAAACGCCATTAAAAAATATGTGGGCGGCAAAAAAAGATATAATTATAGTAGAGATAAAGGTATAATGCCTTTCCTAGAAAGAATAGCAAAAGATAAAATGGGTGTATCTGTTAAAGACAGATGGAATCCTATGGATATTGTTATGGTAATAGCAGCAAAAGAAAAATCAATTACAAAAAAAATTGAAGATATAGGAAATGAAAAGGGATTAGATTCTAAACAAAAATTATCTAAATTGAATTTGTATATGAAAGACTTGTTAAAGAGTAGAGATATGATTCCTATATCTTTAAAGGCGCTTAGTAAGGGAGCAACTTTTGCTAAATTAGAAGAGGCAAATCTAGTTAAAAAATCTAAAGGTGTTACATTTAAGTTAAAACCAAGAAGTGTTAAATGTGATTTAGATATGACTAAACCACCATTACTTGATACTGGTGAATTTTCTCTTGATTTTTATGCTGACGACCAAGAGAATCATCTTCAAATAAGGAATTTTCAATATAGTAAACCTCAAGGTGGTCCTCAAACTGATATAACTCCTAGAGGGGGTGGTGCTAAATTAGGTAAATCATCTTCAGTAGCTATAGAGAAATTTTTACAAGGTGTAGGCCTTTCTCGACCAATGTCAGTTGTTAATGATCCAATGATAAATGTTGCTGGTAAATTTACTAAAAATCAAATAGATTTTTGGGTTAAACATTTTAATAAAATTAAAAGATATAAACTTGATGGTGAAAAAATTAAGTGGGATATGCCTTTAGAATTAAGAAATAAAACAACTAGTCTTGAAGAAATAATTAGATATGCGATTAAACATCATAAAAAAGATAGAAGCGCTTTAGGTCGTCTTACATCAAAGTTACATTGTTTAAGGTGGGTAGAAATCTATCATAAAATTTCACAAAAGGGTAAATTTAATGATTGGTTAAGTGCATTGTATTATGGGGCAAAGAAAGAGTTTGGAGATATGAATGGGCCGTTCATAAAGATATATTAATATAAATATTAGAAACAATATAAATGGAAAGTGTGTAAATGCAAAGTTTTCAAGGGTTTTTAACAGAAGATAGAAATACACACCTTGAACATCTGGAAGACGAAATTATAAACAATGGTACGAGTGGTGCAAAGACA
>VTLG01000227.1_pt1 | contig 16769 bp, 19 predicted proteins | sample 4694571 | NCBI WGS metagenome assembly VTLG01 (sample SAMN12604809, study PRJNA352737) | marine metagenome | biome: ENVO:00000447; feature: ENVO:00000209|ENVO:00000569|ENVO:01000036; material: ENVO:00002151; isolation source: viral sequences binned using virsorter ...
CTTATTACATCCAATTACATCTGAAACAATATGTTTAACATCCTGACAATATTTCTTTCTCAAAAAGTGTGCAAATTTAATAGCATCAAAGTGATAAGAATATATTGAATTTTCATCAAATTTTCCTACCTCTGCAGATGCAGCTAAAGGATTTATTCCTATTGCATACTTATTTCCAGAAAAAGTATGTCCTTCTTTATATTGTTGATGTTTATTTTGCCACCAAACTACAGGAGATATCTGCTGGTCCCCAAAAGGATAATGAAAAGAATTACGTCTTTCTAGTGTTAAGAAATCTACAAACTTAATACTCTGCTTTAAAGTAGCATCTGTTTCTACAATAAAATCTAATTCATCTACACCCAATTCCAAAAAATTTATCCAATCCTGTATACTTCCTAGAGTACTTTCACCAACTCCACTCACAGGAATATTATTAGACTCTATAAGAGTAATATCACAATCTAAAGATCTAATAAAGGTTGTGGCAGACATCCATCCAGCAGATCCGCCACCCACAATAACAATTTTCATGATTTATATTTTTTAATACTTTTTTCCCATTCTTGTAATGAAGATGAACAATCAGGTGGTTCCGGATCTTTATACCCCTTCATCTTCTTCCACTTATTATGCAATGCACCCATCATCCAAGACTGGGCAAGACTCTTGGGTCCATTCTCTAAGAGATCTAACTCATACCTGCTAGAAGTATAACCTTTATACTCTTCACGCCAATTGGAATCATCATAAGGTTTTTCAGTCATGCTACCAACTCAATAAATTCCCCAAGAACTTTCTTATTTAGTTTCTTAGTCTTAAGTGATTTTACAAATGCTCTTTTTATCTGCGCTTTGGTGGCATCTTCATCCACATCAAACTCAGAATCCTCTGCTAAAGCAGTAGATGATAATCCAAAATATGCATCATAACCAGAGTTTTTAATTGAAAAAGATTTATTCTTTCTCCAGTCACTTAAAACTTTACCATCACATCCATACATTCTAATAAAAGAAGAAGCATCTCTTTTAGCAAGAACCCTAATACCAATTAAACTCATAGAAGGAAATCTATCTTTCAAATTGGTAAGAAGAATATCTGCAAATTCATTCCAATGAAAACCAAATTTATAAATTTTACCCAATTTCCGATCACGTAAAAAAGTAGTATGGGGATTAATATTACGAGTTCCAAGATAAGGTTCAAATTCCCAATGACGTTTAACTTCTTTATGATAAGGAACACAACCTGCCTCACCATCAGTTAATATAATACATTGGACTTTCTCAACACCATTTTCTTTTTGAAACTGAGGAAGTATCTCATGAAGACAAAGAATAGTTTCATTCAAAGGTGTCCCTGATAAAACTAAACGTTCAGGATAAACATAATGCGTTGATACCCTAAAAGATTGAGAAATACGCCAAGCATTATTCATATGATGGTCTAATGTTTTAGCATTTACTTTACTACTAAAAAGATTCATCAAATTAAACTCATTATCAATATACAATACCCCTTCTCTACGTTCAGATTTATTTCTTATTTCATCACTACGAGACCATTCATTAGTGAATGCATAAACCTCAAATGGGATCTGAACTTTCTTACAGAACCAGATCAAGTTATACAGTTGCTTCAATGTATCCTGTAAAACATACTGCATAGAACCAGACCAATCTAAAATAAAGACTAATCCATGGTTTTTCCCATCAGGAAGTGTAGTAACTCTCTTAAAGAGATCTTCATTGAATCGATATGTCTGAAGCTTCGTTGTATCGAGAACCCCAGTGCGACTTGTAGCAGAACGAGCATACGCACTAGCTGATTTCCTACACTCAAATTCTTTGACAAGGTAACTGACTTCTTTTTGTGCATCTCTTTTAAATTGTACATACTCAGCATCTACCTCATCAAATTTAAGAGTAATAGGAATTTCACTTTTTTCCCACAATCCACACTGACGTTTCCAATCATTATCAATATATTCATGAACTTCTTCATTGCTGACAATTATATTTTCTAACTCTACTTTTGGAATTTCTACATAAACATTCTCCACTCCACTACTATTAACAAGATCTTTAAGTTTACTGTCTAATGCATCAACAGTCTGAACTTCTGGTTCTAAAGAAGTATCAGAATCAACCACCCAATCATTGCCAGAAGTACTATCGCTCCTATCTTCCACAGAAGAACTGCTATCAGTGTCAGGAACGGTAGACTCACTATCAGGAGTGCTACTATTGCTGCTATCCCCAGAACTTTCAAGGTCTTGTTCAAAATCCAACTTAGCTTTCTGTTGAATTTCAAAGGATTCTTTCTGCTCTTCCTGTTCCTGCTTGCAGAAATTATATAACGCTTCTGCTGCGGATAAGGTGTCATCAAACGTTTCACAGTCATGGATTAAATCGATAATCGGTTTTTCAGTAGACGAAAAAGATATAGGAAGGAACGAACCCACCTTAAAGTATAAATTAGCCCTATCAGCAAGATTAAACTCAGTAATATCTTCACCATCTAATTCAAAGAAATCGTTGTGATATAATTCACTATACCCTTTATAGAAACTTTTCGCAATACCCATATATTTACGCTTCATCAACTTTTCAATTCTAGCATCCTCTACTACATTTACAAACTGATGAGGAATATGCCTTGGAGGATCTTTATCTGGAGTAAAAAGTGCATGTCCCACCTCATGTCCCACTAACATATCATACACATGATTACTAGCCCTTTCCCACAAAGGCAAAATCAAAACTCGTGTATGAACATTGAATTGGGCAGAATCAACATTCTTATGCTCTACCACCAAATCTTCAGTAGCAAGCAACTTTGCTAGTTGTGACTTGATTTCCTGCTGTACTGCCATGCGTTTTATTTTGTATGAACCTATAATACTAAAAAAACCCCTCCTATGGGGAGGGGTTATGACAGTTTTTTAATTGGACTAATTGTTAATCTAAAATCTCCTTACAAACTACGTTACAATTGGACTGTGATTCATCATCCTCACATTCAATCATACAAGCAAAATAGTCATCGATTTTAGCATCTTGGTCGTTAAACGACATTGAATCTCCGGGGTGACTATTCCATCCTGCTAATTGATTCTGTGACATTAGACTGTGCATTTAATTGATAACCTCCATTCTGTTAACGTGGACACATAACCAAGAAAGGTTTGGTTACATCTTGTTCCCCAATTCTACTACTATTTAGTCAGAGAATCAACACAGAACGGGTTCGGTTTTACAAAAATAAATGCCTACGAGTTTATACTTACTGACCCGTTTATACCTAAATATTCTTTTAAACTGTGAGGGTAGGAGTCGAACCTACAAGTCCCGCCAGGAACATCAGTTAAACAGACTGACACGTTTACCAGTTTCGTCACCTCACAATGAATGCCCTATGAAAGGGCTGTCATTAGACGTTGCATTCCTATCCCTCCACCACTTCTAGGGAAGAAATCAAATTCAAGGAATTTTTCAAGTTCTTTCTCCACTCTTTCCTTACCAAATAATTTGTAGAGTAGTTCAGCATATCCACCATCAGAAATAGTATGGAACGTGTTACGCATCTGTTCCTTATCGGTACTGCGTTCTGCACTACCAATAGTCTCCATACCACCCAGAATTACATCAATCTTCTTACTAGTTCCATCAGTGTTCCTTGCCATGTTCCAGAAAGGTGATGTCCATTCAGGGAAATGAGTAATCATACCTCGACCAATAGCAGATTCATGTCCATGATCTAACTCACGTACCTTATACTCTTCTGACCATTCATCATACTTTTTAATCTTAATTGTATCTAAAGGTATTCCTAACCATTGACACAATTCTACTTCCATTTCTTCTAATTCTTTTACGCCTCCCTTCATTTCAAACTCAAACATTGGGAAGATGGTTTCATGTCTTCCTTCTACAGGGTTTGGTTCTGCTCTATATGAAGTTGAGACACAAAAAAATCCTTCTGCTGAAGGATTAGAAAGGAGTTCATATTCCAACCACATTTGTCCAGTCTGTGGTAGTGGCCAAATCTGACCATTGTATTCATAGGTTGCTACTGTTTCTGGATCTTCACATGCAGCAAGGATACTTAAACGATTCTGTGTGTGGACTTCAAGAAAATTTTTAGACAAAAAAAATGACCTTAATAGGTCAACGGTCTCACTATATTTTTGGGGATCAATCAGTGCGGTCATCTTAATTCTTGACAAAACTGTTTTATTTATACAATTAAAAAAGCACCCTTGAGTTTTCTCACGAGTGCTCTTCGTCTTGCCTTTGCTTGACGTAATGCCTGGGGTTTAAGTTTTCGTTTAGGCAGTTTCCCAGAATTATGCTGCCAATTCGGGATAGAATGTTTCAATGTCTTTCCTGTAAAGGATTCTAAGATTATCTATAAGTTTATCCGTTTTCTCCAGTTTGTTGCCCTCATCTGAGTGCATCGGATACATTATATCAGGATCCCACTTCAAATCAAGACCCACTATGCCACTTAACCAACTGAAGAAATTCTCTCCCATCCCATCCTCCATCTTCCAGATATGAGTCTTCTCAGTCATAAAATCAACTTGTGGTCTATACCAATTTACAGCACCAGTCAAAGGCATATTCAACATCTGAAAAAACATATTCTCATTTTCCATCAACTCCTGAATATCATTTCCATAAAATCTTTTTAAATATATCGACGCGCCAATAAACCTATCAAAAGGATTTCTAACAATTGAAAAATGAGGAATACCCTCCACATCCAAATACTTCTCATAATACTCATTATGAAAGTGAGCTAACTCCACTTTCTTATACATGTTCATTACATTCTTACCTATCCCCAATCCTTCCCAATCATCATCCCATGCAATTTGATTATCATTACCTAAGATATTTGCTTCAACATACCTTCCTGCAGTTCTAGGTATATGAGCAAAGAAAAATCTTTTACCACTAGGTTTATGACGAAAACTAGGCATCACTCAGCCATCCTACTAAAACCTTTTACCTTCTCAAATCTTACCATACTCTCAAACTTATCATGCATATCAGGTTTATGAGATATAACAAATACATTAGTATCCTTAATAACAAAACGAATAATCTTTAAGAATTCATCTGTTCCCATTCCATCCAATGAACTATCAAACACCTCATCCATTATAAGGAGATTGGTATTTACGGAGTTCTTCATTCTAGCAACTTCCCTCCATGTAAACAGAAGTGCTAAGTCAATTCTCATCTTCTCTCCCTCACTGAAAGAAGCATAAGAAAAATCCTCATGAATAGGGGACTGAACGGTTTCGTTAAATTCCTCATCAAGTGTGAAGTTGATGTAGAAGTCCATCTTTTGAAGATATCGATTGACTTGCTGATTTATCAGCGGTAGATACTTCTTTATGATTTTGGACTTAACTCCACCGTCTCTAAGCAAGCTATACGAGAAATCGTAATAGCTAATGGTGTCCTTCCGTGAAGATAGTGATTCGTATGTAGTTTTTAAATTATCCTTGAAGGTTTCTAACTTGTCATGCTCAGTATTTCTATTTGCAAGTTGTTCGGTAATTGTTTGAATTTCCGATTCCAGATCTTGTTGCTGTCGTTGATATCCAGCGATCTTAGTATTGTTTTTAGAAATGCCATGCGTTAGTTTAGTAATCTCCTTAGATAAGTTTGTAAAATGACGCTCTCGATGCTCTTCGTTTTTAATTGCTTCTTCTAGTTCTTTATAACCAGATTGCAACTCTTGTGCTTTAGATTGAGCGTCGTCAATTTTATTTATTCTGAACTCTTCACCAATCTCCTGTGTACATGTAGGACATACTGTATTTTGTTTAAAAAATTTATGTTCCTTAGTAATCGTTGATACTTTGTTAGAAATCTTACCCTTTAAACCCCCAAGAGTACGTAACTTTTCGGTAGCACCTGTTACTTTTTCCTGCTCTTCAGTAAGTCCAAATACCTGATCCTCTGTATGTTCATTCTTTAACATTAATACACAAATCTCATCTCCCAACTCACGCATTTTCCTCTGCTTGTTTTCTATATTCTCTCTACCTCTCAATTCTATCTCTTCAATAAACTCACTTTGCATATTAACTTTATCATTAAGAGATTCTTTTTTTAAATTTAAAGTTCTTATTTCTTCTCTAAGTTCTCTAACCTTCTCTTTAATAATATTATTCATAGAAGAGAAAATTTTGATATCTAAAAGATCCTCAATAACTTCTCTACGATGAGCAGCAGTTAACTGCATAAATGGAACAAAGGTACTTGAACCCAAAATAACAATCTGAGTAAAAGACTTATAATTCATTTTAAGAACATTCTGTTCAAACCACTTCTGCTGATCATTAGCAGACGCAGCCTGATCCATTAAATTACCATCTCTCCAAATCTCAAAAATATTTGGCTTTATCCCCCTAACAATTTTCCAAGAAGTAGGTCCAATAGAAAACTCTACTTCAACCTTACAATCCTTTTCATTTACAGTATTAACTAATTGAGGTTTACTAATCCTACGAAAAGGTTTATTAAACAAACTAAAAGTTAATGCATCCAATATAGTACTCTTTCCCGCGCCATTAGATCCTACAATTAATGTTGTAGAATTCTTAGCAAATCTAGCCTCATCAGTAGTTTTGAAATTAATATCAATAAACTGATTCCCAGTTGAAAGAAAGTTCTTCCACCGAATCTTTTCAAATATTATCATGACAAACCGTGGCCAACCTCCGGAGGTACAACAATATCATTGGGAGTTATTATAGCATAACGATAATCATGAATTTCACAGGTTCTAATCATAACTTCATCTTCAACTTCAATCACATGCATATCAGGACTCCCATTATTTTCTAACATCATTGCATAACGCATCGCATCATCCTCATCTTGAAAAAGATAAAGAATTTGATCTCCATCATCATCCTCAACAGAATAGGCACCTTCATTTTCTTTACCATGTATAGTTAAAATAAACATTAACTCGTTTCACATGCTTCTTGATAAGTCTCTTGAAGAACTTTTTGAACCCGTGATTTATCAAGTTGAATCTCTGCCTCCTCAATATACCTATTAAGAATAGAAAGAGTATCCTCAGATTCAAACGCTTCAAAATCAGAAGCCTCTTGAATAGCAAAATTCTCTACTACTTTAAGTTCTGCCACATTAGAAGCATACAATTTATCAACAAATCTTTCAAACTTAGAAATATCTGATTTTTGACGAACAATGATTTTTACAATCTTGTTCTCATACTCTCTCGTATCAAAAGTTTGATGATCTGTATCCTCATAATAAATGATATAATAAAGTCTATATGGATTATTAATAGGAATATGTTCTAAAGTTTCCGTATCAAAGATATGAAATCCACGTTCAGTGTCATTAACATCACCCCAGAACATCTCATAAGGATTGCCTAGGTAATGAACAGGTTCTTGAACTGATCTACAATGGTAATGACCAGAATATACTCTCTCAAATCTATCAAAAGGTGTAGTCTCCATTCCATGTTCCATAACATGTCCTGCAGTGGCTTTAAACCCATTTAACTCCAAGTGGCCCATTACAACATCACATTTAGTCTTATTAACCTTTTTAAAGGTGCTTTCTTGATTTTCTTGGTTAATCCAAGGAACAAAAAGAACCTTTAAATCCCCCAGTTTAACTTCCTCAGTTTCTGCATATATTTTTACATTATCATATTCCCTCAACAATAAATCTACTGCATTAATATCATTTGTATTCTTATAATATGCAGTATGATTTCCCACTATCGTATGAACCGTACATCCCATATCTCGCAGACGGTCATAATAATTATCTTTTGCCCATGCTAATGCATTAAAATTGATACCTGTACGATTATCAAAAGTATCTCCCATATCAACAACAGTAGTTATCCCTTCCTTCTCCAAAGTAGGAAAGAAAACATCATTATAAAACTTCAAAAAATAATCATGAAAAAGCTTTGAATTCTTTCTAGCCCCAAAGTGCTGATCAGTAATGATTGATATTTTCATGACATCACTTCCTCTCTAATGTGAGTTAAATTTCCTGATAAAGTTATTCTAGTATCATTATGTTTATGTTTAGGAACATGATGATAAAGATATCCAGGAAAAATAACAAACCTTCCTTCTTTAGGTCGTATTTTTTTACCACTATAAGTAAAGACTAAAGGAGAATGATACCATTTTGCTTTTAAAAAATAAGCAAAACTAAATCTAGCTGTTGGTAAATGATGGTGAGAATTTGCAGAATCACCTTTTGAATATTTGTTCGCCCAAAAATTATAAATTTTTAAACCTGGCTTCTGTGACCCATCAATTATTCTTGGTATTAATTTATTTTCAGTTTCATTAATAATATACTTTTTTATCTTTTCTACTTTTATATTACCATCCATCCACATCCAATCACTATGCTTTGCTTTTACATTAGTATGACCAATATCCTTAAAACTTTCATCCTTTAAATAAGGTAAAAGTTCTTTCTTCAAATCTTCAGCATAAGGATAATCCCCCACAAGAACTTCCGCATCATGTTTAACTTTCATCAGTTACGCAACTTAGCATGCACTGCATCTTTAATTTGATTATAATCGGAATAATTATCCCCGTCAATCTTATTACTATCATCAAAGACCTCTTGATATCCAGATCTTTCAATAATCTTATTCTTAATTTCTAATTGACGTTTTTCTCTTTGTATTCTGCGGAGAAACGCATAATGTATAATCTGCGTAAAGTAAGCAAAAGGATTTTGGGATTTCTCAGGATTAAAATTATGTATGTACTGAACGCAATTTTCGATTCCATCAGAGATCATGTCCTCCTTGAACATGTAGTTAACAAAGTTTGGTTTGAAAGATAAATGATTTGCTATCTTTAAAAAACAGTCACCAATATACCTTGGTATAACTGGTTTTTGTCTATCATTTATTTTAGCAATCTCAACATCTTCCCGATACTTTATTAATGCAGCAAGAAATTCCTTGTTATTAACATAATGCTCAGACCTTTTTCTTTTAGTCATTCCTGGTGATATTCCCATAAGTCTTTATCACTATTATGTAGATAGTATAACATTTCTATCCACACTTGACAAGTTTAAAAAACCAAGTAGAATAACTCTGTCAGGGTTGGTCAGGAGAGCTTTGAGTATTACTATTTTTAAATATTTTTTCTAGAAGTTCTTTAGTATCTTTTACACTACCTAAATATCCCATTCTTCTATTAATCTTAGAATGATTTGGAGAATATTCATCTTTATCAGAACATCTAACATAATCTTGATACATCATAATCATTTCAACATCAGAAGATTCAGATAACGTTATAACTTTATCCATATTAATTATAAACATATCCTCATGAGTAGTCTTTAACCACGGTTCTACTTTATAACCCATCAATCCTTGCTTTCCTTTAATTGGATGAACAGTTATAGGATGGTGAACAAGGAGCATAGTCCTTCCTTCTTCTTCAGAAGCTGCTACCCGCGCGAATATTTCTTCTCCGGAATTTAATTTTAATGTTGCATAAAAATCGTCTTCAATGGCCATCTTTTTTAAGTTGTATAGTTATTATTTCATAATTAAAATTTTCTTCATTGTAGATTTTAATTCTTTCGATGAAATGGTTTAATGTGTAATTTTTCCTAGATCTATGAGTACAATCATCTGCAATATCATAAAGAGTTGCTTTTATTTTGTTAGCTCCTTTTCTAAGTACTCGTCCAATACTTTGAAGATTTCTAACCCTCGATTTCGACGGTGAGGCAAAGATAATATTGTGGAGATTGCGAATATTAATACCAGTGGAAAATGTTCCGTAGGACGCAACGATGATGGCATTGTTCTCCCTTTCAGTAATCTCACGAACTAATTCTCTTTCTTCAGCACCCACTCCACCATGGACAAAAAATACTTTACGATCATCATGTTTGGAATTATTTATCTTTTCGTATAATATAGATCCATGAGTTTCTACTCTACTATACAAAATAAGTGTATTTCCCTTTAAATCTAAAGTCAAATTTTTTATAAAATTATTCCTTTGTTCATGACCTATTAGATATTGTAATTCATCTTCATAAGTTTCAAATTTTTGTGGAGGATGTTTTAAAACTAAACATTGAATATCTAATTGAGAAAGATGCCCTTCTCTCATTAATTCATCTGTTCTAGTCACTTTGTATGATGGGCCAAACAACCCTTCTAACACCCATTTATGGGTCTGTGTACCGTCTAAAGTTCCCGTGAATCCAAATCTATACTTAGCATGTTCTAATTTTGTCATTATAGATATAAGAGACTTGCTTTTGAATAAGTGAGCCTCATCTCCTATAATTACATCATAATCTACAAAAAATGATCTTTCCAATCTAAAAACAGATTGCCAAGTTGTGATTGTGACTGGATATTCATTTGTCTTTTCTTTACCAGAGTATATACGGTGGCAATATGACTCAGCATCCCAACCATAATCAAAAAAGTCTTTATACATCTGCTCTACAAGAGATGTCGTGGGAACGACTAGCAAGATTTTTTGCTCTTTCGCACAATAATATCTTACAAGAGCGTAGATCATCAACGATTTGCCTGAAGCAGTGGGTGATATCAATAGCTTTCTATTATGTTTTAGGGCATCGTATACTCCCTGAATCTGGTATTTCCTGGGTCGATGAGAACAAATAGACTCCATATAATCTTTAACACCCTCAAACGATATTCCTTCGTTAACTTCAAAAGGGGTGCCATAGTACTCATTGTTTTGAAACTTATAGGTATATCCGTGGTTCTTGCAAAATTGAACAATCTTATCTAGCAGACCTACATAGATCCGTTTATTTCTTAAATCAAATAAATGTATTTCTCCATTCCAATTCTTACCACGATACTGTGGCATGAATTTAGCATTTGGTACTTCAAAAGTAAAATGATCTCTTAACTCATATTCAATATGAGGTTCAGCATTTATCTTTAAAAATACTTCATTCGATTTGGATATAACAAGATTGGCAGAAGTGTCAATCACCTAACCCATGCATCTATGGGTATTTATTGTGTATTGTCAAGCACTGAATTAAAACTAACTACTATTCTTTCATCCATTTCATTAACATCTACATAACTGCCATGCTGCAACCAACCAGGAAATAAAACTAACTCACAATTTTTAACTTCTTTCTGATAAGATTCCATATTATAAGGAGTAATATGATCTGTTTCACTATAATATACATAAGGATTTGGATTATGAAAACCTAATCTACCATTATCTCCCACATTTATATACAAAGCCCCAGAAACAAGAGAATTCGCATGACAATGTGGTACTAATCTACTGCCAAAGTTCTGGATATTAGACCATATACCACTTAATTTGCTAGGAACATTACCAGAATTATTATTATATTCGTCCAAAGCATCCTGAATACGATTCTTTATATTATTATCTAAAATTTTAGAAGATTTTGTATATGTAGAAGAACCATCACCATTAATAGCTGGATGGGGAAGATGGGAAATATTATTAATACGTTTCCATAATTCCAACCTCTCCTTAGAAGTTATAAAATTAGGAAAAGATGCTAGAGCAGTAGGAAATAAAAGTTTAATATTCATTAACCCAATCCTGATTGGAATCTCATAAATTCAATTGCATTCTTTACTTGGTATGTTCTATTCTGAATTACTTTTAAAATACTTTCAAGATAAACCAACATGGTATCATAATAATCAATCTTCAAAGAAGTATTGGAAAGTTTCTCATCTGCATCCAAATACTTCTGCATCGTATCCTTATCCCGAATTTTCTTGGGAAAAGGATTGTCTACATAGACATCAGGATCCGCTTTACCAGAAAAATATTCATATCTCTCATGGCGAATATTTTTACGCTGCTGTTCTGCTTTCTTTCTTAAAAGAAAAATAGTATTATATAATTCAAAATATTTCGCATGAAGAGAAGGGATGTTCAATGATTCTTCGTGTAGATTATCTCTGTCTATCTTTGCATCTTTTTCCCACATCTCTTGAATTGCTTCAAGACTTAAACTCATAAATCTTTGTTTTCCATATCAGTTAGGTTGTATATAGTATACTTGAAACTCACGTCTGCTGTAAAGTAATCGATATCTGTATCAGTTGCATCGAAAGTAACAGTTGAAAGAGAATAAGGGAAGAGGTCACTAAACACCACCTGAAATTGAGGAACAAGGTTACTACTTAATATCTGAAGTGTACCATCCGAATATATATCATCTCCTGCATTACCAAAGTTGCCGGGCAATACTGCTTCACCTTCTAATTTACGGAATTCATCCATACTTTCCGGATAACCCAATCCACGAATCCATCGTTGAAGTTCCATATAATTAACCAGATCTTCATCAACTAAAAATCTTAAAGTTAAATCCCCAAACTCAATTTTATCACCAGGAACAGGAATGTTCTTTAACCAAGTGGGTTGCTCTGCAATTCCAAGATCTATAGAAGGAATATTAGCTTGATTGCAGAAAAAAGCCACTGCAGGCGCTCTCTTTAATGAGAACTTAAACCCAACGGGTGAAAGAAAATTTCTATTAGTTAATGGGGTTCCTGGTCTATCAGCAGGTGGTTTTCTTACTGCCATTATTCAGTTCTTGACATTTGTTCTTCGAGTTTTTCCTTTGCTGCTTTTATTCCAGCAAGTCTTACTTCTAATGCATCTTCATAACGATGAAGCATTTTAAGTTTAAACTTTTGACGGTCTTCTTGACTCATCCTGTTTTTACAAAACATTTTCTGTATCCCACTTAGCACAAACTGCTGGTAATCCGTTTTTAACAACGGTTTTAAGTGTGTTAATTACTAGTGGAGAAACTTCTTCTTCACTAATAGAAGTCTGATTCTCAGAGATTCCTACTATCTGATTTGTATGTGTACTTACTATACCAGCAAGTTCATCATAAGTATCATTATCAATCTTACCTGCAAGAGCATTTTCAAGTTGTGTTATACGTTTCTCAAGAGCAGCAATCTTTTGATCATCACTGGTTAATGCAGTGTCTACTTCGTTATTCCAGGCCATGGTAGTTTACTAGACTACTTGTATTTAGACAAAAAAAGAGGGGGTACTAACCCCCTACATTGAATGTTGAATCTAACTCAGTATCATCTATGTAATCTGTAAAATCCACTAAAGTTGGTTCTGTTTCCCCTTCAAGTTGATGGAGTATATAAACTTCACCACCCAAACTATGAACTCCTTTTATTGGAAAATCAATTGCCCAATCAGGAAAAACATTTTTGATCTTACTGTTGATTACATTTTCAGCATGATCTTTATAACTGCTATATGCTAGATCACAGAATTTTACCATCTTAAAGAATAGATCGTCTCTATCTTTTTTTACACCAGCAGCAGTTCCTTTTCTAGATTGAATAAGGATTTTAGCCCCATAACCACCTTCTTCTGCTTCCCAAAGATGACGAAGTACGTCCCAAGCATATCTTTTATTGTAATGGGTATCTGCAGTTATAGTAAACAGTTTTGTACCATTTTTATCAGTTGTATTATCACCAAATGGGTTATTAGGATCTTTTACATAATCCTTAACTTCTTCTTCTGTAGAATTTTCTGTCATTCTTGTGGCTTCTTCACCCCAAGATGTGATAGCATTCTCTACAGTAGAAATAGCACCAATATAGTTGTACCTTTTCTCGATTCCCATTAAATCAAGAATTTCTCTAACTATCTTTATATTGGTATGATCAAGATTGTTTTCTTGACATACTCTTACACAAGCAAAAACAAAGTGATCCTGAACAGCATTAGTTGTACCATCAGTGGCATTTATATAAACACCTGCTATTGTAATAATAGATTCTGGTTTTAACCAACTATATTTGTGATTTCTAACGAAGGCGTATTCAACACCCGGTACTTTTGAAATTGCTAATTGATGAGCAGCAGCATGAGAGTGCCGACGGTCAATTAATTTTTTTAGTGTCTCTACAACAACAAAAGGAAATGGCCACTCTGTTAAGTCCCATCCCCCAGAATTAAAAGAAGCATTGAGAGCATGAACATTACCTTTCTCTTTCGATACTCCCCGACATCCATTATCTGTAGCAAATAGATGCTTTAAATACTCAATTGAAAATCTTACGAATTTTAGTAGTGGAAAATCATAAAGTGGATCATCGAACTTATCTAATTTCGACTTGACATCCTCTACCGTTAGGTTTTCAAACCTTACTTTCCTAGCCATTTTTGAATTAATCAAATATGATCTCTGTACAAACAGAAATCAATGTACATATTATATAGTAGCATAAAAAAAGACCCCTGTAAAGGGGTCTTTGTGGAAAAAGGAATATTTCCTTTCTTCTTACATGAGGTTCTTAACAGCAACACGTCTGTAATAACGGTTTGCGTTAACTGTAAGTGCACCGGAACCTTGAGTGAGACCCTCTGCGAATGGGTTAGCAACCATCCCGTAACGGGTCTTAAAGCCAATTTTTGGCTGGAAGGTGTTTTCTCCGACCGCACGTACCATTTGGAGCGGAACGTATGGGCAGTAGAATAGTCCTGCGTCATATGGGCTAGAACCTTTGTAACCACAAACGTAGTACTGATTACCACTGTTTGTTTGTGCATTACTTGAGTTCAAGTTAGCAGCATATGGGTCGATGTAGACTCTATACTTACCTTGGAGAACACCAGCAAATGTATTGCCTGTGTCATCAACGTTAAGGTTAGCATTAAGTGCAGGGGTGTAATCAAGAACACCGGCCATTGTGAGGGCTGAAGCAACGTCTGCAGAGCAGAGGATTGTGTTACCCTTCCCGCGACGAGTTCTTTGTGCGATTGCGTTTGCATCTCTTTCGATCTGGAATAGAAGTCCTTTGAACTTCTCAACAGACCATCTGCCGTTGGAGTCGATATCTAGGTCGAATACACCAGCAGTAGCAGTGTTAGAAACAGCACCCTGTTCAGCAACCTTATAGATGGTACGAATAACTTCACGGTTGATTTCAGCAAGTATCTCTGTTGAGAGAATGTTTGCCAATTCCGCTTCAGCATTCAGACCATGAATTGCCTTAAGGTCTTGAGCTAGTTCTAAACTGTACTCAGCTTTGAGGGCACGTGACTTAGCAGTAACGGTTACCTTCTCAATGCTGAATGCCATCTGGTTGAAGGCATTGCTGGCAGAATCGCCAAGTGCTTCAGACTCAGATGTCAACATACCCTGACCAACGTTGTAGTCAGTCTTAGTAGCAGTTGAAGTTGGGTTTAGAACAGATGGGTTAGTTCCCGACTGTAAAGTTGTACCAATACCAGTGGAAGTATTACCAAATCCAGTAGTAAGGTTGTTGCTGCTGTTCTGTCCAGAGAATGCAGAGTTTGCTTCGTCGTAGAAAGCTTCGGATCCGTCCTGAGTGTTGTACTTGGAACGCATTGCGAAGATAAGTCCGGTAGGACCAGACATTGGTTGAACACCAGCAAGGTCATATGCGACCAAGTTTGGCATTGAACGACGAATTAAGCTGATTAGAACGGGGTCGAAACCAGCAACTGGACCTGTGGCTGTTGCATCACCACTGAAACCCTGTGGATTAGATCCGTCAGAGTTAGTAGGAGCAGCCTCAGATAGTAGTGAGCCACTGCGCTCAAAGGCAGAAGTCTCACGTAGGAATTTTTCTTGGTTTTCTAGCAGGACGGCAGTAACGCTTCTCTTGTGTGCGTCTTCGATTTTCTCTAGACCCTCATAATTGAGGAGAGGAGCCCACTTTTCCTGCAACCTTTCAGATTGAAACATTGCGTTTTTACCTAAATGTGTTTAGTTTGTTAATGTTAAATTCAGTTATTTGCTAAATTGTGAAAGTGTCTTAAGATATCCTTCCATTGAACCAGAAATTGATTCTGGTACAGATTCTAGACCTTCTGACAGTGTTTCAGTTTTAGCTTGTGTTGGAGCACTCTTACCTGGGAAATAAGATTCCTTCAAAGTTTCCAACTTTTCACGATACTCTTCATCACTTTCAAACTCTACACTTTCGGCAAGTGAGACGAGCTTCTCTTTCTGAGTGGCAGCAAGGCCTTCAGAAACTTGGTCAAGAATACCGGATGCAACAGACTCACCGAGTCTCTTGTTTAATCCCATATTCTTCTCAATTTGCTCATTGAGTTTTGTCTCCATATCATCTAGTTTTTCTACCATGCTCTGTAGAACATCATATTTTTCTTCAGGGATTTCTACATAATGTTCTTCAAAGAGACCTTTCATTCCAGAGAGGAATGATTCAGTCATATCTGTTTTGAGACCGTTCTCTATTGCAAGTTGGTTTTCATCGAACCACTCATCTGCAACATATTCGAGATAAGAATCTACACGCTCTTGTAGAGTTTCTTTGATCTCTGCTACCTGCTCAGAAAGAATTTCTTCTTGTTCTTTTTGAATTTGCTCTCTGATTGAGGCAGCCTTGGAAGCAATTGCTGCTTCAAAGATTGTCTTGGCTTTTGCTTTGAACTCTTCACTGAGTTCTTCTCCACCAAGTAAAGCATTGACATCTTCTTCGACATCATACTCTTCTGTTTCAACAGTCTCTTCAACTTGATCTTCAGCAACAACTTCTTGTTGCTCATCAGTTGCTGGATCTTCGGCAACAATTTCCTGTTCGTCAGTCACTTCTACCTCGTCTCCTGCTTTAAGATCTTTTGCTAGTGCTCCACTCACTTTACCCTTACGGTTTGTGATTGCATC
>VTLG01002842.1_pt1 | contig 16768 bp, 10 predicted proteins | sample 4694571 | NCBI WGS metagenome assembly VTLG01 (sample SAMN12604809, study PRJNA352737) | marine metagenome | biome: ENVO:00000447; feature: ENVO:00000209|ENVO:00000569|ENVO:01000036; material: ENVO:00002151; isolation source: viral sequences binned using virsorter ...
GTCTATATTAATGCCGAGTCAAATGCATCTTATACAGGTAACGATTATACATCTAGAACAACTGATCTACACATTGGTTGGGAAGGCGAGGTAGGTCAACTTGGATATTACATTCAAGGTGGTCCTGCACTTACCAATGGCGATGGAGTAGATGGTAACACAGATTTCTCAGGTAAGCTTGGAGGTTCCATAGCAGCATCTGAGAAGCTAGGTGTTTATGGAGAACTTTCATTTAAAACTGATGAGACTGCAGACACAGCATACGGCACTAAGATAGGTGCTAAGTATTCATTCTAATGGCTCATCAAAGTGACAAAGCTCCAGCGTCAGTAACTCCACTGACTCCTGCAGCTCTACCCGTAGTTATTACTGAAGATGAAAAAGAAGAAGAGTGGGAACCTCAATCTCTTGAGGAAGCCCTCTTGGGTGAATAAAATTAATGAATTGTGGTTAGGGGTCTTCGGGCTCCTAACTATATTCTTATTAATAGAATGGTCTCATGTTATTTATCATGAGAAAGCCGCACCTCATTGTGCGAGCGAGATTAGTTTAGCGGTAAAACTGTAGCCTTCCAAGCTATTGTCATCGGTTCGATTCCGATATCTCGCTTTGGCTTTTGCCCTCTACGGAGGATACCATTAGCCGTCTAGACGGTGGGATAGACCACAAATTTCAAACGTTTGAAGGAAGTTAATACACACATTTTATTTTAAAGAACAATGGCTTACCCAGGTTCGTTCGATCATCAGTCGAACGTTAACCCAGCTCAGCTGACCCAATTAGGTCAAGCTAATGGAGCTGGCGATAAGCGTGGTCTCTATTTGAAGCTCTTCTCAGGAGAGATGTTCAAAGGATTTGAGCACAACGCTATCGCAAGGGATCTCGTTATGAAGAGAACCCTTAAAAATGGTAAGAGTCTTCAGTTCATCTATACAGGACACACGACTGCCGAGTACCATGTACCAGGCCAGTCCATTCTTGGTAACGACCAAGGTGCACCTCCTGTAGCAGAGAAAACAATTACTGTTGATGATCTACTCATCTCCAGTGCATTTGTTTATGAGCTAGATGAGACTCTTGCGCATTATGAATTGAGAGGAGAGATATCTAAGAAGATTGGATATGCACTTGCTCAGAAATATGACAGACTTATCTTCCGTGCTGTAACACGTGGAGCTAGGGTCGCATCACCTATCACGAAGGCTAACTTCGTAGAACCAGGTGGAACTCAGATACGTGTAGGTACGACTACAAGTGCTGATGATGCTTATAAACCAGATAAACTTGTGTCAGCATTCTATGATGCTGCTGCAGCTTTAGATGAAAAAGGTATCAGCCAAGACGGACGTGTGGGTGTTCTTAACCCAAGACAGTATTACGAACTTATCCAACAAGTTGGTGATAATGGACTTGTAAACAGGGACGCACAAGGTTCTTCACTACAGAGTGGACAAGGAATTATTGAAATTGCAGGCATTAAGATCTTCAAGTCAATGAACATTCCATTCTTTAGTAAGTATGGTACTGCATTCGGCACACTATCTGCTACTAATCCTGGCGTAACTGATCCTGGTAATGCAGGTTCATTCGTAGGTGAAGCAATAGAAGATGCTGCTGATGATGTAACTGGAATCAACAATGATTACGGTGCAGAAACATCATTCGCTAACTCTTGTGGTCTTATCTTCCAGAGAGAAGCTGCAGGTGTAGTTGAAGCAATCGGACCTCAAGTACAGATTACTTCAGGTGACGTTTCCGTGATTTATCAGGGTGATGTTATCTTAGGTCGTCTTGCTATGGGAGCTGACTACCTCAACCCAGCTGCGTCTGTTGAACTATTTGCAGGAACTGCTACAAAGCCAGCTGCATTCTAAGTTTAATTTTTTAACCAACATACATGGGAGTCTTCGGGCTCCCTTTTTTTTTAATTATGGCTACCTCGACAATTGAACTCGATACCGAACTATCCGCAGTTAACTCAATTCTGGGTAGCATCGGACAAGCACCTATAACCACTCTCAACTATGAGAACCCAGAAATTTCATACATATATAATATATTAAATGAAGTAAACAAGGATGTCCAGAATGAAGGCTGGCATTTTAATACAGAATATCATATTAAAACAGAACCTGATGGTAATAAACATATAACATTACCTACTAATGCATTGAGATACGATCTTACAGATGGGTTTAATAATAAACAGCAAGATGTAGTGATCCGTGATGGTAGGTTATACGATTTAGTAGAACATACAGATGAATTTGACAACACTCTGTACCTTGACATGGTGACGCTGTATGCCTTTGCAGATCTTCCTAATGTCTTTCAACGTTACGTAACTTACAGGGCTGCTGTAAGGGCTGCTACCCAGCTTGTATCGAATCCTCAGTTAACACAGCTACTGAAGGAAGATGAATTCAAATCAAGAGCTGCATGTTTAGAGTATGAGTGTGACAAAGGTGATCACTCTTACTTTGGTCAACCTCATGAAAGTGTCTATACTGCATATCAACCTTATAATGCACTGAGAAGAACCTAATGGCTAGTATCACACAAACAATACCTAATTATCATGGTGGTATATCACAGCAACCTGATGAATTAAAGTTACCTGGACAAGTAACAGAAGCTAAGAATGTATTACCTGACTTAGTAGAAGGATTAATGAAACGTCCAGGTGGTAAATTAGTAGCACCCTTGAGTGAAGGAAAGAATAGTGATAATAGTACAAGAAATAAATTATCATTTGCTAATGGTAAATGGTTCCATTACTATAGAGATGAAGATGAACAATATATAGGACAGATATCTAGAGATGGTGTTGCTAGGATGTGGAAATGCTCTAATGGTGATGAGAAAACTGTACATATAGGAGCAAAACCATGGGTAGCTAGTACAGCTTATGTTGTTGGAGATCAAGTTGTAAATGATAGTGGTAAAATATATCAATGTGATACAGCTGGTACTTCAGCAGGTTCTGGTGGACCAAGTGGTACAGGTTCTGATATATCAGATGGTAGTGCTAGATGGGATTATTACTCTACTCAAGCTTTAGTTACTTCATATATTACTCATTCAAATGATGAAGACATTCAAACTTTAACTCTTAACGATTATACTTATATAACTAATCGTACTAAGACTGTTGCTATGTCTGGTACACTTGAAGTAGCTAGACCTTATGAAGCTTATATAGAACTTAAAAAGACTTCATATGCTAGTCAGTATGCTTTAAATATATTTAATGATAATTCAACAGTTCCAGTTTTTAGTGCTGCAAGGATTTCTATTGATACTATAGTTAATAGTGCTAATAGTTGTAAGTATGATACAAATGATACTCCAAAGTGGACTTACCCCTCAAGTGGTACTGAACCAGGTCAAGGTATCTATACTAATCATTGTACAGCAAATAATGGTGACCAAGACGGTTACTGTCCTAATGTAGCAACTAAAATATTTTCAATAGATCATGGTGACGCTGTAAATTCAGCGGATATAAATGGGGTTACTGGTAGAACTGTTGCAGTTGGTTATACTGTTGCTAATGGTACAGCTTATGTTGTTGGAAATACTATCTCTAATTCTGGACAAGTTTATAGATGTTCAACAGCAGGTACATCAAATGGAACTGCACCAACTCATACATCTGGAACACAAACTGTAGGAGGCGTTGGCTGGGAACATTATGGAACCCAAGCTGAACGTAAGAAATTATATTTCCGTGTAACAGTTACAGGACAAGCTGTACCAGAAAGTAGTGATACAGCACCTGATTATCACTGTAGATATACAACAATAGTAGATCTTTTATATGGTGGTGAAGGTTGGAGAACTGGTGATACATTTGAAATTTGGTTAAAGAATGCTAAGTATAGAATAAATATAGATTCACATAATATCTCATATCAACAAGCTAACCTTGGTTTAATTCGTCCTACACCTACACCATTCGATGCTCAAACTGCAATAACAGCTGAAAGTATTTTAGGTGATATACAAGACGGTATATTAAATGCTAAAAAATCTGATGGAAATAATAGTAATTGGTATAATGCAACTAGTGATGTAAGGATTATAGGTAATGGTATCTATATAACTGATGCTGCTAATTTTAATATAACATCTCCTACAGGTGATCTTCTAAATGTTATCACTTCAGAATGTAATAATATTGAAGATTTACCTACTCAATGTTTGGATGGTTATGTTGTAAAAGTTAAAAACAGTGAAGCTAATGAAGATGATTACTATGTAAGATTTTTTGGAGAAAATGGTAGAGACGGTCCTGGTACTTGGGAAGAATGTGCTGCACCTGAAAGAAAGATAGAGATTGACAAATCTACTATGCCTTTGGAATTAGTAAGGCAAGGCGATGGTTCATTTATACTAAGTGATATTGTATGGGACAAATGTCTTGTAGGTAATACTACAACAGTACCTGAACCTTCTTTTGTAGGTAAGGAGATCAATAAGATGGTATTCTGGAGAAACAGAATGATCATGCTCAGTGATGAGAATGTCATTATGTCTCAACCTGGAGACTTCTATAACTTCTGGCCACGCTCTGCTATTACTTATACTGCTACTGATGTTATAGATTTATCTTGTAGTTCTGAATATCCTGCTATAGTACAAGATGCTATACAAACAAATAGTGGTCTTGTTTTATTTACTAAAAATAAACAATTCCTTTTAACAACAGACTCTGATGTTTTAAGCCCACAAACTGCTAAGATTAATTCTTTATCTTCTTATAATTTTAATTCTAAAACTAACCCAATTTCATTAGGTACAACTATAGGTTTCTTAGATAATGCAGGTAAACATAGTCGTTTTTGGGAAGCTGCTAATATCTTACGTGAAGGTGAACCTATTGTTATAGACCAAACAAAAGTTGTAAATAAAATATTCAACAAAAATTTAACTTTAATCTCTAATTCTAGAGAGAATGGTATTATACTCTTCAGTGAAAAAGATACAAATACTATTTATGGTTATAGATATTTTAATGTTAGCGATAACAGATTACAACAAGCATGGTTTACATGGGAGTTAATGGGTAAAGTTCAGCATCATGCAGTATTAGATGATGCGTTCTATGCTGTAGTTAGAAATGATGACAAAGATGTATTACAAAAATTCTTTATTAAAAAAGATTCTAATGAACCTGAAGTAGTAGATGATTTGAATACTACTGATACATCAGATGATATTACATATCGAGTTCATTTAGATAATAGTAAAGAAATTGAATCTACTGAGTTAACATATGATGCTACAAATAATTGGACTAAATTTAATTTACCTGACGGATTTGATAATGCTTCAGGAAAACTAGCAGTCTATGCTTTACCAGGTTCTTCAGATGATACCTTCCAAGGTAGCTTTGTAGAGCAGGTTACAGGCGATGGGTTTGACGAGGCAGTACACCTATCTACATTTGTAGAGAGTGGTGTTACTAAGGTAAAACTACCTGGCAACTGGGAAACCTATTTAGATGATCAGAATACACCAAAAACACCAAATGATCCTACAGATGATACAACTATAACACCTGCTTATAATTTAATACTTGGGTATCAGTTTGATATGGAAGTTAAATTCCCTACGATTTATTTTGGACAACAAAGTGGCCAATCATATCGAGCTGCATTAAATGGTTCATTAATTATACATAGAGTTAAACTTAATTTTGGTGCTAATGGTTTATATAAAACTACTATTGATAGAACTGGTAAACCATCTTACACTGAAGAATGGGAACCTACTATGACTGATCAATATAGTGCTAACCAAGTTCAGTTTAATGAACAGGCAAGTAGAACTATACCTACATATGAGAAAAATAAGAATCTAACTTTAACACTTAAATCGACACACCCTTCACCTGCTACATTGTATTCAATGACATGGGAAGGGGATTATACCACTCAAAATTATAGAAGTGTCTAAATACATTCACCCAATCACAATGGAGGCTGCCTTAGAAGTAGCCTCTAATCTACTCCCTGCTGACCGACTAGAGGTCGAAGAAGGTCACGGGATAAATTCCACAGAAGCGTTAGTAGATGCCGTTCAAAAACCCTCTTGCGTATACTTCGTAGTGCCTAACGGCAAGACTGCTGGTATGGCTGGAGTCGATGCTGGAGGACAAATCTGGATGCTATGTACACCCGCTATTCATGACTACCCACTAACCTTTGCTAGAGAAGCGAAGCGTTATGTAGAAGGTAGACAAGAGAAGTTATTGTGGAACATTGTTGATAAACGAAATAAGGTCCATTTAAAATTATTACAATTCCTAGGGTTCAAATTTCTAAGGGAATTAAAACATGGACCTAACAACTTATCCTTTATAGAATTTTGCCGTGTGTTTAGGAGCGCAAGCTAAAGCCGCCAACGAGGCGATGATGCGTGACTACGAGTATAAACTCGAAAAGCGTGAACGTAATTGGATGCAAACGTTAAGTTTAACTAACGTTGAGCATATCCAACATGAACAGATGATAGATAGCAGCAACCTTGGGTTAGCTAATATCTTCTCTGAGATACAAGAAAAGCATGGTCAGATGATTGATTCTGCTATGTCACAAAGCCAAGAAGATTGGAAGACATTCTTACAAGAAAGTAAAGCTGCTGATATGAAAGCGTCTGGTAGATTAGGTAGATCTACTGATAGAATAGGAGCTATAGAACTTGGTGCATACTTAAAGAGAGGTAATGATATGGCTAATAAATTAACTGATGCTGGTATAGAATTAAGTAAGAAAGGTGCTCAAGCAGCTGGTAGAACTAGGGCTGATCAACTACAATCCTTTGCTAATATAGCATTTATCAAGAACCCTGATATGGTACCTCCAAAACCTGTACTACAGAATGTAGGTGCTGCTTCCTTTATGGATGCTTTAAGTATTGGTAGTTCTATTGCAAGTATGGCAATGCCTTTCCAATAACCATGACATATTATCCTCAATCCCCTACGAATTGGACTGAAAGTTTAGAGAAAATCTACGCTAGGCAGTCCAGACAGTTAGAAGAGCATCATGCTAATCTCAGACAAAGAGATAAGCAGATGGTTGATGCTACTATAGGTGCAGATAAGATCAGTAAAGCTATTAGTGATTTAGGTACTATATCTAAAACAGCTAAAGCAATTGCTGATAAACAAGATGCAAAGAAAACTACAAAATTAAGAACAGAGATAGAAGCACTACCACTAGACCAGCAAGAAAGAATAGAACAACTAGCATTAGAGAAATCTATAGATGGTGAACATACGACTTTAAAGCAAAGACTACAATCTGATGAATTAATACCGAATGAAATAAAACAGACAATTTTAAATTTATCTGGTGGTAAAAGTTTAAGATTAAAAAAAATCCTTGCTTCTGATAGGGTAGAGAATTCTATATCTCTTATCAATGAGAAGTTAGATAATGATCCTGACCTTCAATTATCATATGACACAGCTAAGCAAGCTGGTAAATTAAAAGGTTGGTATAGAAATCAAACTAGGCAATTATTAAAAGATATCAATCTAAATGATAAATATATATCTACTCACTTTGAATCTTCAATAGAAGCCGTCGCTACTACAAAAGGTGTCTTAGCAGGTATTCAGTATGATGAAGTTGCTTTAACACAAAATGGTTTGATAAGTGAAAAGTCAGTAAAAACTGTACAGACTTCAATAGAAAATAATCCAAATGGATTTGCTGAACTTGCTCAAAGAGAAATAAAAGAAGGGGTAGATCCATCAAAAGGTATTGATATAGCTCAGTCTAAAGAGAAATTCACTTTAAAATATTATCGTTTAGCTAAAGCTAGAAAGCTTACTACTGATGATATCGTTGCTATGAAGGCTGGTAAGATAGAAGGGCATCCTTCTGGTGATACTGGTGCAATACTTCTTAGTGATGATCAGTGGTTAAAAATACAATCAGGTGTTGATGAAGCTAATGCTGAAGTAGTTAAAGATAGAGAAACTGAGGTTAAAGGATTAGCGAATACTACAAAAGCTGAACTCTATAAAGGTGATAAATCTATACCAGAGTTAATTGCCTTAAAGGAGAATACTTTAACAACAATTAAAGCTACTTTAGGTGAAGACAGTGACGAGTATAAAGCAATAGCATCTATTGATCCTACTTTACAAGATAAGGAATCTTATGCAGCTACAAGGCAGGAATGGTCTCCATTTTTTGACGGAGATAAAAAAGGACAAAGAATACAAAATGAAGATATTATTAAAGAGATTCCAAACGGTAGAGTACGTGATGAATTATTAGAACTTATAGAAAAAGATAAAGCTTTAAGAATAGCTGTAGGTTATCCGTCTACATTTGATAAGAATAAAACTGATGTAGGTGAAAAGATAATCAATGCTAATACTACATTAAATGAAGAATCTCACTTAACAGGTCCAGTTGAACATATGCAAATTGAAATCACACAAAAACGTGATTTATTTCTTGCTGATGCTTTGGACCGTTTCCCTGATGATCCTCAACAAGCTTTTAAAGTTGCAGATGCAAACTGGGAGGAATGGCTAACAAAAAACGGTTTCTATGTAACAGCTGATAAGCCTGGAGCTGGTAGATTTTCTCCTGAAACAACAGGTGAATATAAAAACTTTAAATTCTGGAACGATGCAGACATAGAATCTAGGTCAGTAGGTGATGAATATAATACAAATAAATGGGGTACTAATATAGCTAAAGGTTTATTACATGTAGCTAAAAACCCTAATTTATCAGGAGACTCAGATGTAGATAAACTTGTTAATATACCTGGATCAGTGCTTGATATAAAAGATTATGGAGCACTTTTTATAAATGGTGAATTGCAATATACACCAGAAGTTATATTAAAAGCTAGGTTATTAAAACTACAACCTTCTGAATTAGTTAAAAGACAAGGTGAAGCATTATTAAAAAGTAATAATCCCGACCATAAATTAATAGCTGATCGTATTGGTTTAAAAGAGAAATTAAAAAACATCCCTACATCAGAGATGGATCTTTTAAAGAAAATACAAGACCTTGGAGATAAGGAGCTTCTGTTTATATTTAATCGTGGATTAGATAAAGCATCACCTAAACAAATTGAACGGCTTTTAGCACGATTAGAGGAACAAGTAGATGCACCTAGAAATACATTTATAATGAATCAAGGTTTCCAAGAAAATGAGGAAACTAAAGATCGTGAAGGTAACAAGTAAATTAAAATCTTAATTAAATGAATGATGAATTACAATTAGATCTTGATTTAGACGACTCGTTACTTCAAGATCAAACTGTTCAAACAGGATCAGAATTATTTACGAATAGTTCACAACAACCTGATCAAGAACAGGCTTCTACGGAAGCAACAGGTGTTCGTAGCATGGAGCAAGTCTACCAAGACCGCATAGAGGAAGGTAGAGACCCAAGAAGACCTGGAGTTGTAGGTACTGCACAAGACATCCTTGAAGGTACAGGTAGGAATCTATATGAAAATGCAGCACCTATTGTAGGTATAGCTGATACACTTATAGATACTGTTAATTTGCTATCTGCAGGTGGACCTGATATACCTAAACTACCAAAATATGAGAGTAAGGCTGTGCAAGCAATACGCAATATTTCAGGCTTAGTAATACCTTCACTAGGTCTTAGAAGTATGGCTTTGAAAATTGGGGCTAAGGCACATGCATCAGGACAAGCAGCACCTTGGTTACAGAAACTAGGTAATAGTAAATCCTTTGAATACTTTGCTAAGTTTGGTATTGATACAGGTACAGCTGGTTTTGTAGATTATGTTGCAGAACAGAACCAAAAGGATGATAATCTATTTGGAGTATTAAAAGATTATTGGCCTCAAACATTTCAATGGATACCTAATAGTATAGCAACAACTGTAGATGATACACCAGGAGAGAAACGTGCTAAGAATGTAGCAGAAGGAGCCTTGTTCAATATACTATCTAGTATAATTGAAGGAGCTGCTTATCTAACTAAAGCAGGTAGAAGTATTTCTAGAACTTCTCAATTTTTACCATCTAAAACAGGTGGTAATTCTAAAATAGATGATTTAGTTAAAGATGAATTTACTGATATCAAGTTCTCTGATAAACCTATAGAAGATACAGTTCTTAGAAATTATGCTAGAAAAGAAAAAGAACTCAATTTACTTAATGAATACTATCTAAGCAAAGGTGAGCCAGCTGTTAAGTGGGAAGCATTTGATGAAGGTGAAACTTTAGTTAGAACTAAAGATCCTGATGGTATTTATGGGGCTAAAGCAGATGAGGCTCATATACAAAACCATGAGTTTGGATCTGGACATGGTAGGATAGGTAGTATTATACATGAAGCAAGTAGAAAAGAAGGGGTTGAATTAGAGAACTTAGCTAATAGAACACTTGTATCTGAACTAACACAACAACTCAAAGAAGGCGGCTCATTTAGTAAAAGACTGAAATCTAATAAAATCATCTCAGCTAAAATAATGGATGATGCTGGTAAGAAATTAGCAGCTACAATCTTAGATCCTAGACTCTCTACTGATGATGTTATAGGTGTCTTAAATGAATTTAAAACAGCAATAGATGAATCAGCAGTAAGAATTGTTGGTAAGAAAGGTATTAGAGGTGCTATAAGTGAGCTTAAAAAACAATTAATAGATATCGATACTCATAAGGCTAGAGCTTACCTTGTAACTTCAGAAGCTGGACAAGTAGCAGATATGTCTGAAGGTGCTAGATTGATGGAAGAAGGAAGTTCTGTACTTAGAACTGTTGATTTGATGGCTGATAGATTAGAAGTATTGATGGTAGAGAAAGGTCTTGCTAATTTTGAAGCAGGTGCCATGCTTTCACATATGAATGCTTGGAAAACAGCTGTTGAAACTGGTGATAAAGAGGTTATCAATGCAGCTGCTGATACTATCTTAGGTAATACAAATAGTAAATTAACAGAACTTATACCTCAAGCTAAAGAGTGGACTACTACTATTAAAACTGTAGCTAGAGAAAACCCAGACTTCCTAAAACCGCTATTATTAGCTAATGAGTTTACAGATGGTAATGTAGATTCTTTATATAAATTACATCTTGATGCAGCTAATAGATTAGGTGTATTTAAAAAAGCTATAGTAGATACTAATCCAGACGTACCTTCTATTGTTAATAAAGTATGGTGGAGTAATATATTTAACTCTAACTTATCAGCTATGGCAACACCTGCTAGAGCTGCTGTAGGAAACCTTACTGGTTTATTAGGTAGAGGTATGGCGACAATAGCTGGAGCAGTTGCTCAAGGTGATGTAGTTAGTGCTAAGAAAGCTATGGTTGCTCATTTTGCTTTAGATGATACCTTACAGAAAGCAACTGATCATATGAGATTAGTTTTCAGAAAAGCATCTAATAATCCTAAACAAGTTAGTTATGTAATGCGTGGTGATTTAGCAATACAAGAAGAAAAGAGTTTAAAAATGTTAAGATCTTATGCTGACGCTGCTGATTCAAAAGGGGAGTATGGTGCTAGCATGATGCTAGGTATATATGAAGACCTTGATGCTTTAGCACAAGATCCTGTTCTCAGGTTCGGTGGTAATAGTATGACAGCATTTGATGGCTTTACTAAATCAGTAGTAGCTAATACAGAAGCTAAGTATATAGCATTAAATAAACTTGCTCAATCTGGTGAAGAGATAACTGAAAAAACATTTAAAAAAGCTTATCAAGAAGTATATGATGGTTGGTTTGATGCTAATGGTATGTTGAAATCAGATCTTATAGATAAAATTACTAGTGAGATAGCATTGAATGCTGATTCACCTGTTGTAGATGGGTTCAATCAATTTATTAAACGTTTCCCAGCTGCTAGAACCTTTATAAGATACCCTAGAACTACTGCTAACGTTATCGATACCTTTACTAAATGGAGTCCAGCAGGTGTACTATCTTCTGATCATTGGAGGATGTGGGGTCCATTAGGTAGAAAATCAGTTGATGATTTCTCTCTTGATGAAATTACAGAAATCTTGAAAAGTAAAGGAAAACCAATTGATGAGTTTGCTATGGACACCTTTCAAAGACTTAGATATGAAGTCAAAGGTAAAGCAGCTATAGGAAGCTTAATGACAACTATGGCATTCTTTGCTGGTGTCAATGATAGATGTACTGGTACAGGTCACTATAATAAAGCAATCCAGCAACAAAGAGTTCGTAGTGGATGGAAACCTAAATCATGTATAGCTCCTGGTACTAATAAAGTAGTGAGCTATGAGTGGATGGGTCCAGTAGGAGACTGGTTATCTTTAACACTTGATGTAGTAGATAATGCTGATACTTTAAGTACTGCTATGCAGGAAGACTTACTTCAAAAACTAGGTTATGTACTTGGATCTGCTTTTACAAATAGATCAGTTCTATCACAATTAGAACCTATGTTCGATGTTTTACAAGGTAACGGTGCTGCTGCTGCAAGGTTTATTACAAACTTTGGTAATGATATGGTTCCTTTAGGTGGTTGGAGAAATGAAATTGGTAAGATTTTATACCCAGAACTACGTCAAATTCGTTCTCAATTAGATGAAAACTTAAGAAATAGAAATGCCTGGTTAGATGCTGTAGATCCTACTCGTGCATTACCTGCTGTAGTTGATCCTATTGATGGTAGAGAAGTAGGCTCTGAATCAAATTGGTTCTTAAGAGTATTTAATAGAGGACCAATTAAGGTTCATTCTAGACCTTCTAAAGAAAGACAGTTCTTAATTGATATAGAATTCAATAGTTCACCAACTATGAGAATGAGCCAAAAAGGTGTTGTCTTAGAGAATCATGAGATTACTGCTATTAATTCTAAGATAGGTGAACAAGGTATTTATAAGCAGAAGATACGAGAGATAATGAAAGATGCTAATAGATTAACTCATACAGCTCCTGACGGTACAGTTTATAAAGGATTTCAGAATATTGTAAGAGCTCAACGTAGAGGACTTATACCTTCTGAAATTTTAGATCATACTAAATATGCTAATATCTTTGCAAGACTTACTCAAGCTTATTCAGAATGCAAACGTTTAGCAGAGAATTCATTAGATGAACCAATGAGATCTGGTATCAGGAATAGAGAATATGAGAAAATAAATGCAGATTATAATCAACAATCTGGTAATCTAAACCAACTCTATGAAGACGCTGGATTAAACGAAACACTAAACATTGCTAAATAATGGCTTACATAACAGAAAACAGTCATACCCAAACTGTAGGGGGTAATAAAAACTTTAAAGTTGACTTCCCGTTTTTAGCAGAAACTGATATAAAAGTACAGTTGAATGGTGTGACTCAAACAGTAACGAATGATTACACCGTAGATAAAATATCAGGCTCCACCTATGTTATTTTCAATACAGCTCCACCTACTTCTCCAGCTGCTACTATCCGTCTCTTTAGAGATACTGATATAGATACTATGCAAGCTACCTATGCAGCGGGTAGCTCTATAAGATCATTAGACTTAAATAATAATAACACCCAATTATTATATGCTGCACAAGAGTTTGGTACATTAAAAGAAGATACTTCGGTATCATTTACTTTAGGTAATAAAGGTGACGTCACTGTTAATAGTTCAACTGATTGGAGTTTAAATACTAACTCTGTTGAACTAGCTAACATGGCTGATAATAGCGTTGATACAAATGAATTAGTTAATAACTCTGTTACAATGGATAAATTGAACAGTGGTACTTTACCTAGTGATATTGTTGTCAATGCTGATAATATAGCTGCTAATTCAGTTAATACAAGTGAGTTAGTTAATGCTGCTGTTACTAGAGCTATACTTGAATCAGACTTACAATACGCTTTTAATCCTATAGGTACTGTTATATGGTACGCAGGTTCATCTGCTCCTACAGGGTATTTAAAAGCCGATGGATCTACTATACCAAACGGTACTGGAACAGTACAAAGTATTAATACTGATTTTAGTGCATTATATGCTGTAGTAGGTGCTGCATTACCTGATTTACGTGGTGAATTTATAAGAGGTTGGGATGATGGTAAAGGTACTGATAGTGGAAGAACTATTAAAAGTACTCAATCAGATGATCTAAAGTCACATACTCATACTGCTAATACAGTAACTACTTCGACTGATACACATACACATGATACAAAACTAGATGACAACAGAGTATTTGGTTTTACTCAAGATGGTGATTCAACAGATGGTGAAACAAGTCCTTATGGAAACCCAGGAGGTATTCCAGGTTGGGATATACCAGCTCAGTTGAATGCTAGTGATACGCATAGCCATACAGTAACACCTACAATACAAAACACTGGAGGAACAGAAACAAGACCAAGAAACGTGGCTCTTTTAGCCTGTATTAAATATTAAAAAATGACCGTAACAACTGAAGAATTTAAAAATGGTACGGCCACCCCCAATTACCCATTCACATTTCCATATTATAAAACATCCGACGTTAAAGTAGCAGTATGGAGTGCTGCTAATTCACGATGGGATTTAAAAAAAGAGAATACTAGTGGTCAAACAGACCAAGATTATTGGATAGATGGTGGTACTGTTAAATTTAACAGTAATCCTACATCTGGGACCAATAACATACATATTTATAGAGAAACTGATGTAGACACATCCAAGGCAACATTTGCCCCAGGATCATCTATCAGAGCTACAGATTTAAATAATAACGAAACACAATTACTTTACCTTGCTCAAGAAACACAAGGGCAGCAATTATTAGGTGAAGATAGGCATGATGGTACTAATACATTTCAAACCATTAGAGATGGTACTATAACATCTGCCAAGCTAAAGGATGGAACTATAGCTACAGGAGATATAGCTGATAGTGCTATAACTTCTGCTAAGATTGCAGACGGTACTATTGCATCAGCAGATATAGCTGATAATGCAGTAATAACTGCTAAGATACCTGACAACGGTATCACGATGGCTAAATTAGCTAGTGGTGCACTTCCAACTGATATAACTATAGCTGCCAGTAACATTGGTACAGGTGCTATAACAGCTGATAGGTTAGCTACAGATGCAGTAACGACAGTTAAGATATTAAATAGTAATGTAACTACAGATAAGTTAGCTACTAATTCTGTTACTACTGCTAAGATATTAGATGGTAATGTAACAACAGATAAGATTCCTGATGGAGCTATTACATCTGCTAAGATATTAGATGGTGCTATATCTTCAACTGATATAGGAGCAGGTGGGGTTGGAACAACTAATCTTGCTAATAATGCTGTTACTTCAGCTAAGATTGCTACCAATACTATTGAAACAGATGATATAAAAGATGGTCAAATAACTAATGCTAAGATTGCTGCTAATTCTATTGAAGCTGGTAGCTTAGCTGAAAGTTATTATACTGAAGCAGAAGCTGATGCAAGATTCTATAACTTAGCTAGTGCTGAAGAGATACAATCGGGAGAAACTTGGGTAGCAGCTGATAATAAAGTTGCAACTACATCTGCTATAGATGCACGTATTGTAGATCTTGTAGATGATGTAGGTGGCTTTGTACCAATTGCTAATGAACTAAGTTTCCCTAATGCTAATCCTGATATCAATAATGGTGCTGGTACATTAGTTAGTATTAATGCATTTTCGAATACCTTTACTACAAATGGTAGTGGGTCAGTAGGGATACAGAATGGTACTCTTGGAGGCAGTGTAGTTACTATAACAGGTTTACCTGCTAGTACAGTATATGCAGCTGGTGTGAGTATGTTAGTAGAGACAACATCTACATTAAATACATATACTTTCCATAGATTTGTACCAAATGCTACAGAAGTAACAGCTGTTGCTGGTAAGATAACAGAATTAGGAAGACTAGGTACAGCTGATGCTGTGGCAGACATGAATACCTTAGGTACTGCTGCTATAGTTGAAGACATGAACCTATTAGGTACAGCGTCTTGTGTCGCTGATATGGCATTACTTGGTGATTCAGCTGTTATAGCTGATATGGCTGTTATAGCTGATACATCAGGTCTGATTGCTGATCTAGATACTGTTGCAGATATACAAGCAAACGTTACAACTGTTGCAGGAGTGAGTGCTAATGTAACTACAGTTGCAGGTAATAATTCAAATATAACAACAGTTGCTGGTATATCTAGTGATGTAACTTCAGTAGCTGGTAAGACAACACAAATAGGTTTATTAGGAACAGCTGATGCTATAGCAGATATGAATACTTTAGGTACTGCTGACGTAGTGGCAGATCTAAATACTCTTGGTACTGCTGATGTAGTATCAGATATGAATGCTTTAGCTGTTGCTACTGTACTTAATGATATGGATACATTGGCTACCACCTCAAATGTATCTAATATGAGTACTTGTGCTGATAATATAACTAATATAAATAATGCAGCCACAAACGCTACAAATGCTGCAGCTAGTGCTACTACAGCATCAGCTCATAAAGTAGCAACAGCTGGTATATTCGCTCAAGCAGAATCTGGTCCTTTCACTGTTAACTCTAACCAAGATTGGGGTTCGATAACTGATACAGGGACTACTTATTTTGCTAATGAAACAGGGAATATACTACTAACTATGAGTGAAGGAAGCTCAACTTACGACTACGCAGGAATTACTTAATTATGGCAACACAAGTACAATTTAGAGGTGGTACTACATCTGAGCATTCTTCATTTAATGGAGTAGCAAGAGAAGTTACAGTAGATACCGATAAAAAAACAGTCGTC
>VTLG01008130.1_pt1 | contig 16767 bp, 19 predicted proteins | sample 4694571 | NCBI WGS metagenome assembly VTLG01 (sample SAMN12604809, study PRJNA352737) | marine metagenome | biome: ENVO:00000447; feature: ENVO:00000209|ENVO:00000569|ENVO:01000036; material: ENVO:00002151; isolation source: viral sequences binned using virsorter ...
CATATGCCTACTCCTTCACGTACTTCGCATATTCGCTTAGTGGCACACCTAGTTTTTTAGAAATGGCTACTTGTGATGGTGTGAGTCTCACAGTACCTTTGCGCCCTTTTATAGGTCCACCTCTGTTAGCAGAAGCAACCGTTTGAGTGGGCGAAGCTTGTTCAAATTTATGAGGAAATGTATCCTTCATCCTTTTGTCTATTTCATTATAGTACATATCGGAGCTCGGGTCAAATCCTTCTTCCATCAGTTTACGATGAATTGAGAAAGATGTCAAGGTCATAGGTTCATCTTGACCAAACCATTTATTTTTTTCAGCCCATTCCTCTGCCTTTGGATCTGGCGGTGGAGGTGGTGCTGGTTGTTGGTATTGTTGAGGATTTGGCATTTGTGGCTGATTAGGATTAACTCCACGTGCCTCCATTTCCTTTTTTAATCTTTCACGTTGTGCTTGTGTTGATTTAACACGTTCGGATTCTATAGCTAAACGTGCTAATTTTTGTTGAGCTTCAACTTGTGCATCACTATCTCCTAGTTCTACAGCTGCTTTTAAAGCTTTTTTAGCTTCAGCAGTTTCTGCGTCAACACGTCCAGCGAATTCATTTATATATCCACTATCCAAACTTTTTGCTTTATCACGCATTTTTTGTGCAGTATTTTGCACTCCTTGCGCATATTCAATAGCGGCTTGTTCACGCCTTTCTGATTCACGCAAACGTTTAGTTAACTTGTCAATACGGGATTGAACTTTTTTTCCGTAATCATCCATCTCTTCTGAAGATGCTGTTTCTTTTTCTGGTTCTACTTTAACCTCTGTTTCAACAGCTTCCGGTTCAGGATCAGGATTAATTATTTTTTCCGTTTTCTTAGGTAGCTCTACATCAACTGAGGGACCATCGGATGGTAAATCAACCATCTTGGCATCAGCTTCTGATTGTGGTTCTACTCTAGTAGCTTCTTCTGCAGGCATTTATCCTCCTGTTTATTTATATTGCAAGATATCCTCTGGGTCTTTTACCACAGCGATTATCTCGTCATCATTAAGTATTCTCACTTCACCACCTTCTATTCCAAAACGAGAGCCGGCGTAACGACCAAATATAATCCAGTCATTTTTCTTACACCAAGGTCCATTTGGAAATCTCTTTTCATCTTTATAACAATCTGGCCCCATTTTAAGAACCAAACCTGTTACAGTTGTATAACTTTGTTCTTGAACGGTTTCATCTGTTAATAATATTCCACCTTTAGTTTTTCCCTGTCCTTTATAAGGAAGAACTAAAATTCTCCATCCTGTAGGATTGGGTAATCGTTCCAATACTTTATCAGTTGGAAGGTGTTCTATATTATTAGTTGCGTCTTCTTGAATTTTTTTAAGAAAGCGGTTTTCTTTATCTTCCGCTACTTTATTATTTTTGTCTGCCTCTACTGATAAATCTTTTTCTTCGAGTGCAAATCTACGTTTCGGTATCTCCGTCATAATCTTTCTGCAGGTCCTGTATTTCCTGTTCCATAATTGCGTAGGCCTTAAACTCACCTACGGTTTTGTTATATTCATCCCAGCTAGGCAACCCAGCTGCAATGACCTCTTTCAATTCTTCTCGTCGCCCCCGAATCTTTTTTAAGATTCGATAAATGGCATTCGTGTCTTCCACTATTTTTTCTTTTTGTGTACCTTTCCGCCGTGCATTTTTCCAGCAATTTTACCACCGCGTTTAGCCATTGTACTTGCTCCTGAGTAAGCACCATGTCCCATAGATTTTTCCATGCCTTTACTCATTGCGCGTCTTCCAGCTAAAGAGCCTCTAGCTCCTGGATGTCTTGCACCTAATGATTCATCAAGTCTAGCGTTGTATCCTTGTTTCATTGGTCCACCAGCAGCTTTTTTAGTAACTTTACCACCTTTTTTAAAAGTAGTTGTAGTTTGTCTCTTGCCTTTCATAATTTTGCCTTGGCCTCGTACTGTAACTTTTCCAACCATAATTTTTCTCCTTAAGCGTATTTACGTGAAAGGGCGATCTTTGTCAACCCTATTCCTTGTTTTCTGGTTTAGATTGTCTTGTTCCACCTACATATAAACCAAACCATGCGGCGCCAGCACCTACAATGACAGAAACAAAGGCAGATTGTGCATTTGTTGGGTCAGGAAGTGCCATGAACCACTCTGTAGTTCTATAAAAAGCAAAACCATAGAGTGTAATTAGTAAACGTGGAAATATTCTCCACGCAGTTAATCGTTCTGGTGTAATCATTTTTTGATCCTTTGTCGTTTCCTTACTTTATATCTATCACTTCTATGTTTTGTCGCAGCAGAAGCTTCTTTTTCTGTTTTAAATTTCTTAGCAAAAAATCTTTTTTGCTCTGGATTCATAGGGTCTTTTTTATGTACAGTTCGTTTATTAACCCATGAATGAGTTTTTTCATCATATACTGTCTCAGTTTTTTCATGTGACATTATTTTTTCTTTAATAATCCCATTGCACCTTTTCCAGCCTTGATGCCGAAGCTAGCTGAGCAGGCGATATATAATAAATGTTTATAATAATCCGGAAGCTGTTGCAGTGCAACAAACCCAGCTTCAATATGATGAGTCATTCCTGGAAAAAAAACTAAAACTGCAGGCCCAAGTAAGCAAATTAAAATTAGCTCATCTTTCCACGACCCTTTCATTTGGTCTACGGCTGATGCCTCCCACGCCACTTTACCGGCTATTTGGTCTTGTTTTAATTTAGTTGCTGCTTGAACTTCTGTAAGTTTTAATTGAGCTTTCGCTTTTTTTGTTTCTACAAATCCAGAAACTGCTTGGCTCGCAACCCCTAATAATGGTTTTAAAAGTAAGTTTAACATATTATCTCCTTAAGCTCATTATACCACCTTTATTCATATTTGCCATCATTTCTGTAAAAAGTCTTATGTTCTGTGGTTGTACGGGATTTGCTCGTCTTTCTGCAAATAATGCTGCTATTGGTGAATCATAATTATATTTGTTTTTTAAATGCCAGTTTGCTTTTGAATAACGACCAAGTGGATTACCATATTGGGATGAACCACCCCATCCGCCATAGCGGCCATATCCAGAGCCGCCACCACCGCCGCTACCACCACTGCTACCGCCGTGTGGATTATAAATACTTCTATTAATTTCCCCTGAAATTGGAACCCCGTTTATTGATAATAAACCAGGTCCAGTTATTTTTTGATATCCTGTTGGAGAATGACCTTGTGTTCCTGGAACGTAAGTACTATAATAAACATCGGGAACATCAGTGTAATACATTGCACCACTAGATCCAAGCCCTACACTTCCTCCTGCTACACCATACTTTTTATTATATGCTGCTAGAGTTGCAGCATATTGCTCCTGTGGATTTAAAAAATTATCTGCATTATTTAAATATTCATTACTCTGTTTATATTTTTGTTCATTAATTGCATCAGCTACCGCGTTGCTTCCACCTTGATTGGTAGATCCAGCACCTGATTGATAAGGACTAGAACTTTGTCCTGATGAAACATATGATGTTCCTGCCGAACCCCATGGTCCTGATGTTCCGTATCCGCCTGGCATTATTTAATCAACCATCTTATTCCAATAATCATAAGATGTTTGACTATTGGGTTGTTTCAATTGATCTGTTTTTTGATACATGTCAGAATTAGGGTTAAGAATTCCTATGTCCCAAAGATATCCTCTAAGTCCTTTAACATCATTTCCCAATATTCTCATAATCCATGGATTCTTTTCCACAGTCTCAGATATAATTTCTTCTTCTGCTCCATCTGTAATATCAATAGTTTCTGATTCTTCAAAAATATCATCAGGCTGTAAAGGATTTAAAATCCCAATATTGCCGGACATAAATTCATCCATTTCATCTGTTTCTTCAATTATAGGACGTTGAGTATCAAAATATATCCTATCAATATCCGCATCTCTTTCTATATCCCCTCTTAGAAAAGATTGTAATTTTTCCCAATCTTCCTTGTAAGGTCCATATAAATCTGTTCCTGGTAAAAGGTCTACTTTTTCTTCAAATTCACCCATAAAAGGTATTTCATCAATTTCATTATATGCACCTACATTTTCTGGAATCCAACTTCTATCAGGTGTTAATGGTTCTCTTTCTTTTCCTTTAATAAATTTTAATGGACCTGGTGCTGCTAATTTCATTATTCCTGAAAGTTTTTCACCCCAAGGTTTACCAAATTTATCTATGTACCAATCTCTTGCATATCCATGATCATAAAGAGGATTCCATTCTGGGGCCCTTACTGCCGCAGGATTAGGTCTTCTTAAAACCATGGAAGCCAGATCACCAAAAAGTCCTTGTGACTTTGAAGGGTCTTGAAATAATGTTCTTCCTCTACGATATCTATTAGGATCAGATTGAATAATTGATGGTAGTCCGCGCATGTCCAACATTCTTGCACCTTTACCGCCATACATATTATTCATTACCATTTGGTACATGTTACGGGATTCATCTGGATCCGTAGTCCAAAAATCCTGGTTACCTTTTAATTGAGATACTACAGGTCTAGCTTTGTCTCGAAAGGATTGCTCTTTCCATTTTTCAGGACCTTGAGCTAATAACCAATTAGGATTTTCCCATGTAGCACGATGTTCACGTGTAGCATTTACGTTATCAGCAAATGACTTACGCAAATGGGCTGAACGCCTATCATCCTGTCCAGGGACAATAGGCGCTACATTAGCCTTTTGTGGTTTATAAGTAAACCCTACATCTCTATTCCAATCTACCATTATGCACCCGGAAGAATTACTGCTTTAAGCACTATAAGAACTATGATGGCTACGATACCGGCTTTAATCCAGTCTTTCATTTTCCACTCATTCCATTCCTTAAGATGTGCCCAAATGTCTTTTAATAAATTCATTTGTACCTCCTATTTATTATGTTTAATGGGTATTCCCCCACTTGGGTATCCATACTCATTTACCCAAGGTTCTTTATGAAAACTGTAGTCATCAACTGCTCCTCCAGATTTCATTTTCTTTGTTTTTCCACCCTTCTTATATCCACTCATGTTCACTTTTTGCCCAGTATTTTTTGCATGTTTTTGAGCTTGTTGAACACCAGCAGAAGTATATGGAAATTTTTGTCCACCTACGTTTGGCATTTTTCCTCCTTTGTTTTTCGCAATTGTACTTCCATGTTCCTTTGTCCACTTCCGTGCCATCGCTGGCTTATTCGCCCACATCCAACTTCTTTGCTTTTCCGAACGAAAAGGCATTAGTGAATTGTCGCTTTAGGGTAATCTTTAAATTGTTTTAATATCTCATCGGTTGCAATAATACTATCCGCAACTGCTTCAAACATTTGTACTGTATCCATAGGCCCTAATCCTTCTAAATACATATTACGTGTAACTGCCATTAAAGATGAACACACGAGCATATAATCTTCGGATGTCTTAATCTCTTGACGAGCTACTTCCTCAAGCTTCTGCATAGTAGAACTTATTTTAGTTAGCTTTTTTTCCATTTCGTTTGGCATTATCCTTTGCTATCCTCTCGGCTGTTTGATCTTTCATCGCCTCACGCGCTGAAATCATATTTTCTTTTAAAATAGCTGTTGCATCAGCATTAGACTGTTTATCAGCATCTGCTGCAACTTTCATTAATTCAATACCTGTATCTGCCTCCAGTTTATCACGTTCTAGATCCATCTTTTCTGAATCTATCGCAATATCTTTTGCTAGTCTAGCCTGAGTTTCCATTGCTTTCAAGTCAATTTCTTGTTGCTTTAATTTAACAAGTGGATCTTGAGGTTCTCTACTCATACGTGCTTCTTCTGCTTTAGCCAACTGTGCTGTCAACTGTGCTTCTAATTGTGCTTGTTCTGCAGCGATCTGATTTGTTAATTGATCATTTTGCTGGGATAACTGTTGCATTGCTTGTTGATTACCTTGTTGTTGTGCCTGTTGCATTGCTTGTTGTAATTGTTGAACTTGTTGTTGATATTTTTGATTCATTTGTTCACCAGCCATTAAAGCAATATGTTCTGAAATATGCGCCTGTAATAAAGAAAATAATTGAGGATTAATCTGAACCATACGCGTAAACATAAATTCAGAGTGACCATCTATATGTGCTTGATGATCTTGCATAGGAAATGCTTTTGGTGCTTGTCCTTTCATTGCCATTCCATTTTCTGTAGCTGGTCCTGTTGGAGTAGGTAAATCAGGGTCCGGCTTTAAAATTGCATCAACATTATCCACACCCATTGCTGAATACATTCTTCTATATGCTTCACGCAAATTATGCATAGAAGGATTAGATGAAGCTAATTGTAATTGTTGTTGTGCTAATGTAATTCGTTGCGCCATTGAAAATATATTAGGATCAGAAATCGGTAATATATCCACACGCTCATCAAAGTCCTGTTGTTTAACCATACGGTTTCCACCAACCACTTGGTATGGATATTCTGGTGGAAGATATAATTGGAATACACGTGCAAGTAATGAAAATTCTTCACGCTGTCCGTAATGTAATCTTTTATGTATTGCACTCATAACTTTGGTTCCACGCTCTAATAAAGCAAGTGTAGTACCAACTGGGTTTTGTTCATTGCCTTCGCCCATTTTCATATCAGCAATTGCTGCAAAAGATTTTCCGGCATCAACAGCAAAACCTAATAATGCAAATAAAGTTTGTGAAGGTTCTTTAAATGGAAGTGGTAATAATGATTCACGAATTGAATTACCAGTTACATCCACATCTCTAAATTCACCTGGTTGTAATGGTTCATCATGATCACGTATACGCATTCCACGTGCTTTAAATCCTGCTGGAAGATTGGCAAGAGTACCTGCATCAATTAACTGCCGCAAAACACTTGTTGCAGTTCTTGACAATCCACCTAGCATGTGGATTAAGCCAAATCCATAGAAGCCTAATCCTGGGAGGAATTTAAAGTGTACGAAATATGGAATCTTTTTCATATTGGCGTCTGGTTGATTCCAATTTCTTCTTATAGATAAAATAGTGGATGAATACTTATCAATGGTAATAATATACGGAAGTTTAATTCCATTTGGATCTTCAAATCCTGGAACATCCGCATTAACATGCATTTCTAATACTTCATGTTCGTCATCATCATTAGCATATTCTTTTTCCACTCCTTCGAGTTCATTAATTTTTTCTTGTACTTCAGATGTATTAACATCACCGCTTGGTAATTCTACATCTTTATAAAATCCACTTACTTGTAATTTTCTCACATCATTATGTGTCATACGCACAACATGTGTAATACGATCAGCTGTCTCTAAATCCGTAGCCATGTAATTTACAACAAGATCTTCACCTGTAATAAACTTTGCCACAGCACGTTTCATAATTGGACAAAAATAAACTTTTTTAAATGCAGAACCTGAAAGTGGTAAATAAAATAATAATTGATCCATTTCTGGATCATACTCTTTCATTACTGTTGTAATCTGGTAGTTCATGTAGTCTTTTACACGTTCTGCTTGATCTTGTACTTCTGGTGTAATTTGTCCTACTATTTGGGTGCGTACGGGGCCGCTTGGGGGGAGGAGTTCCTTATAAGCTTGGGCTTGAAACTGTGTAACAGATTCAGCTAATAAAGGATGTACGACCCCTGATGCACCTTCGAACGGTTGTGTTCGGTCTTCATATTTAAAACCTAACATATCAAGTCCTTTGACATAGGTATCTTCCCAGTCTTTTCTAGACTCTTTATCCGCTTCGAATGCTCCCACAAGATCGTTAGCGAACCTGCGGGATTGGGTTTCATCGATGTACTCCGCTAAGTTTCCATCGAATGGAATTTGTGACTGATCGATTGGTGCATTCGGATCAAAATTGACCTCTGCACCACCATCAGGTGTTTCAATTAATTCTACGTCTGATTCAAAATCAACTACTTGCTCAGGCAATTGAATTTCGGCGCCTACGCCGTCAATATCAAGTGCGCCTTGCAATGCTTCTAAAGCTTTATCAACATTATTATTTGGATTCTTTTTTGCCATCTATCTCCCCTTATAGTCTTGGCACGACATCTTTAAAAATGCCATACGGTAATGGACCTTTCTCCGGTGGAACGGTTTTTGTTAAACCACCTTCCTTGTACGCCGGAAGACCCTTGCTTATTTTCTCCAGTGCCTTTTTGTTTCCTTTCAACATCAATGCTGGAACACCGAAGTAAGAAGGGTCACTACCTCCTCTTCCGGTTGCTCTTCCTGGTCCTTCAATACTTGTCTCAACTAAATCTGCCCCACTTTTTGATTTAGCCTTACGAATAGCATTCTTTAATATTTGACCATACGCAATTATATTACCTTGGTAATCTCTGTTTCCACGCGCTAAACCAAGATTTTTAATTGTTGGTGTTGAAAACGCCACACCGTCGTAATTACCATCTTTTGCCACTCTCATCAAGTACTTAATTGCGAATTCCATGTAATCCTGTGAATCTTTAAATGGACCCTCAGGAATACCACTTGTATTTTTTCCTAAGTTTGAAGCTTTATCTGCTTCAATACCTCTAATCATATCTTTTTGTTCGTAAAGTTTTGCTAGTTTTGGTGATTTTGGATTAGTTTCTAATAGACGATCTATTTGGCGTTGTATGTTAGCCATTTGTTCCAAGTTTGATTGATTGGATTTTGCCACCGCCACATCTAGACGTGGAAAATACTTTCCTTCTTTTCCCACTTTCTTTCCTGCCTTATCCGCTGCACGAATAGCCGCTGAAATAGGCTGATGCATATCGGATTGAAACTCTTCTACAAATAATAATTTATTTCCATATTCATCCACGCGGTCACTCACACGTGCATGCATAAAAGCATTCTCACCCTTTGCACTCCCAAATGAATGGGCATAACTATATTTAGGTTCATTTTTACGTGGACCTTTTGGTTTCCATCCAAATAAAAATTCACGGTAATTCTTACCAGACGTGCTTCCAAATACTTGTTGCGTTCCGTGCGTAGCACTATCAACAAAAGCTGAACCCTCCATACCAACACCACGTTGTCGCGTTACACTTAAAACATCTGTCATTACTTGTTTTATTTCATAAGGAACAGAAACATTATCCGCTGGAATTCCTTCTTTAGTTACATTTTTAATTCCGTAAGCATTCTCAAAAAGATCATCTAAGTTTTTTAATGCGGCTAAACCAGCCTTATCATCAGTAATATTACTTGTTTGTGCTTGTAAGAAACGAATAATTTTTCCTGCTTCTGGAGAGAAGACAGTTGAATCCACGTTTTTTAATTTATCGGAAATAGTAAGTGCATCCCTAAAATCTTTGCCCATTACCTGTACATCGAAGTCCGGAACCATCTCATCAAACTTATTAATTAGATCATTCTTTGAAACTTTATTTGTTGTATTAGCACTAAGCCACGGTCCAAGTGATGTGTCCATCATTTCCGCGTCACGTACACCACGGGTTTTTAAAAACTGCATCCATTGCTGTCCTGTCATGATTGGTGGACCTTGTATAATTTCTTCACGCGAGCGGAAGAACATTGCTGGTGCATCTTCAGTTTTTGTTTTAACTTTTGGTGCATCCTTTGTTTTCTTTCCTACAGTCCCTGTAATCTGTGGTGCCCACTCACGAAGCTTTTCTATAACTTTCGGTGCTTTTTTAATGACAAGTTTTCCAACACCTCCAGCTGCGTAGCCGTCGAGTGGTGGTACTACATCTTTCATTTCGCCGTAATCCACAAATCCTCCTTTGTTAAAACCATGTAAACTTCCTCTTCTAAACTGTTCTTCCCAGTTCATTTCGTCTGCTTCCTTTTGAGCTAATCTCTTTGCCTTTTCAGCTTGCGCAAATTTTTTTGTATTAAATATATTACCAGCTGGAGAAAAAGAATCAACAAATCTTTCCCAAAGGTGTGAATAGTCTGTATCATCTGGTACTGAATAAAAATCATTTAAATGATCTTTAGACTCTAATGTATCTCCTAGATCACTCCATTTATGCTTGTCTTTTTCAAGGGCCCATACAATGGGGTCATCTTTAATAACATCTTCACCGCCAGGTGCCATTCTAAGATTGCTGTCTATCATTTCAGTGTAACCTGTCTTCTTATCTATTTCTAAATACTGATTAGTTGCAAAATCATCCGCGATATCGAACTCTATGGTAATATCCTTTTTGCCTTCCCTAAAATTAATTAAGTCTTCATTTCCATCTGCTGTTTTAATAGCAAGCTTGTGTGAATCGTATTTATTTAAAGGTGATCCTAAATAATGTATCTCTGTTCCGTTTGGTAATTTTTTTGATGCTTGAGTTAAAGGAAGGCGACCTCGTATGTTAGGATTTTTTGCATTTATATCCACAACATCCTTTAGCATATTAGTCATTGAAGCCACCCACGGCGGTGCGCCACTAAGGTTTTTCATGCGTTCAAGGTAAGGCTCTCTGATTTTAGGTATTGGAAGTTTAGGCACAGCTGCTTTAGCAGCAAGTGCTCCAATGCCTTTTAAGAAAGCGCGTCTTGTAAGATTTACGACCATTATTCACCCATTCCTTTGTACGGCCAGAATTCTGTGTTATCAAAGAACTCTTGTTCCTGTTTTCTTTGTAGCGAAGATTTAGGTCCTGGGACCTCGGACTTCACAAAAGGCCACGTGGTTTTTTTTCCATACTTATCTCTAAGATATTGTGCTAATTTTATTTGACGTTTATATTTTGGACCCATTAAAGGTTTAGTTCCTTTAAATAGTGTTTCTGTTAATTTTAAAAAATCTTCTTCTGGCATTTTCTTAGCAAGACGCTCTAACATTTTAATTCCAAGGCGTGCAATTCCGCCAGCTGCGTAAGATTGAACTTTACCACCACGTTTAAAACTATATGGTGATTGATCTAAAATTAAACGTCTTATATGTTCTTTAATTGGAACATAACGTGGATTACCACCTTTAGTTGTACCAAAAGGTCTATTATCTTCAATGTATTGCAAATACTTTGTCATTTTTTCTGGATCTATTTGTCTATCTGTTTTTCCAAGTGCTTGTAATATTCCTTCGTCATCAAAATATTTTATTCCTACTTGTGCATCATCTAACATTTTAGGTAGTCTTCCAAAATTAGTTCCTATTAATTCTGGTGTACTAAAATATCGTTGTAACGCATTCATAGAAGGGTTCATAAAATTATATTCTACACCAATGTTTGCTGGATCATTAATTATTTTAATCATATCAGTCGCTGTCATATTTCTTGGTGTCATACCTTTAAAATATTTAAAAGGTTGGGCTATACCTAATTGGTGAGCTGCTCCTGCAAGCCAAGGATTTTCAGCGCTAAATTTTCCAATAGATGTAATTCCTTGTCTCTGCATTTCTTTTGATAAAGGTTCATAAAATGCATCTCTTCCTGGTGTTACTACATCCGTCCACGCTTGACGTGAGGTTACAATATCTTTCCATAGTGGATCTTCTCCATATTTTTTTAACAACTGTGTAGCTGGTGTACGTGTAGTGTAAAAACCTTGTTTAATAGCTTCATCTTCTGCGCGTCTTAAATGCCACGCTTGCAAAAAAGCAGGATCACTTCTTAACTTTTGAAGAGGCACATTGGTTCCATAAGGTCCACCTCCTCCGTATTCTTGTGCAAACTTTGCTTGTTCTTTTGTATAAGAACGCCAATTTTTTTTATTATTCTCTTTAAGAATATTAAGAGCTGCTGCTCCTTTAGGTTTTACTTCACCCTTTTTTACTTTAGCAAGATATTCATTTGTTTTTTGTTTAAAGATTTCTCTTTGTTCAGGAGTCCATGCTCTTACTTTTTCTCCTGTTAAAGGATCAATTATTTTCTGTCCAGCTTTACGTCCAGATTCTTGAGCAGACATAACGTTTCCGCCTGCCTGTTTCCATCCTTTACGTAGTGTACCTTTTATTTTTTTTGAGCCCTCCTTGTATATATCATCGCCCCATTTTCTATAGGCTTTTTCAATTCCTCTTGAAAAATTGTTGGGTTCTTTTTTAGCTAGTTGGTTAAAAAATTTTTTAACTAGAGCAGTAGTTAGCTTGTACCTGCCCATCTACAGTCCTTGGTAATGAGGTCTAGGTCCTGGGGCCGTGGGTCTTGGTTCAAAGTTATCGAGTTTATTTTGCATGTAACTATCAAATACTACTGGATCACGGTCCCATGTATCGGAAATACTCATTGCTTCAACTGGACCAGCACCAACCATATCTTGTAAAAGAGATGGATTCGTGATTCCCGATAATACTACATTTCTATACGTCGATGGTGTTGGTGTAAAAGGATTCCAGTTTCTATTAAACCAGCTTGTTTTTTCAGGAGTCTTGCCCCATGGTCCCTCAACCATTTTTCCAATTTTTTTCTGTGGTAAAAAAGTTCCTTTTTTACTTAAAGCTGGAAATATTTGTCCAATTGTTTTTTGCATTAAATTCGGAAGTTTAGAAGTAAGATAAGGTAATCCTTTATGTCCAAATATAGTTGAAACGGCTACAGGAACAGTATTCCCAGCTAATCTCACTTCACTGGCGAGATTTTTATAAGGATTAAATTCATTTACTTCACTTGGGGGAAAAAGCTCATTTCCTGCTTCCTTTAACCAATCATAACCACCATCATCTAAAGGCCATAAAACGTCCCCTTCAGGATCTTTATATTTTAACTTTTCAAGATAATCTGAAAGAAAATAATTTATTCCTGGTGCAAATTGTGAAACAAATTGTGCTGTGTCTAATCCTAGATTTCTAACATCTCTGCCTACATCTACCGCCGTTCCACCCATTGCATCCCAAAATTGGGGATCGGTAAAAGCGCTCAAAGACAAGCCTTGTTGTTTTATTGGAAACTTTGTTCTTCCTTCAAGTACATCAAGATTATCAGCAATCATCCATGCACGATTAAACATTTCTTCTTTCTCAGGAGTATTAACGCCTGCTACATTCCATTGATCACCAACTAATTTTGCTCCAGAATCTTCGAATAATTTTATAGCTTCACGTGTACGTTGTTCATTTCTAACAATAGCATCTTCTTCACGCCAATCATAACCTTCTTCTAAAAGTCTTTTCGATGAGGATCTAAGGTGCTTTTTCTTATCTTCAGGTGATGCTTCTGTATAGCGTGTACCTTCGTATTCTTCATACGGATCTTTTGGAACATTTGTGTATTCTATAACCATTAGTAATAAACCCTCCCCTCGGTTTTCACACCAGGTTCATCTTCGTAATCATCTTTTAACATGACATGGTAGCCCTGTCTATATTTCATCAAGGCTTGCGTGGTAGAATCCACGTAGTCATCGTGATCGCCAAAAGGGAATGCTGCGCATTCCTCGATAACTTCTTCAGCGAACGTTTTTTTGGGCGCCCATATCGCTCCCGCTTCAAAAAGCGGAGCTACGCTGTTTACCCTCGAATGTTTATCATTTCCTTTAGAGGGTGTAAAGTTTATAACAGGTATTCCAGATTTTTGCAACTCATGTGTTAATGGCATACCAGAAGCCTTGGCTTCCACGATAACCATTTCCGGTTCCCAGTACTTATATTGCTCCATTGCTTCCTTTTTAAGCTCAGGAAAATTCCAACGATCTTTTTTGGCATCCAATAAAATTAACGCTTTTCCCTTACCATTATCAGGATCAAATATACCCCACGTTGTAATGGCACTAAAGTCAGCGGACTCTTTTTTAGAAAATGCTGTATCATAAGATTGAATAATAAACTCTAAATTGGGAATCTTTTCTCCTTCCCACGTTTGCCACCATTCACGCTTTATAAGCGCACCCTCCTCGGAGGTAGGTGCTTGCATCCATTGTGCTTGCCACTTGGTTAGAGGTATAGATGCCTTAACACCCATCAAACCTTTCATGGACCAAAAATTACCCCACATGGGTTTTTCATTAATGACAGCAGGAAATTCTACAACTTCCCATTTATCTGTTAGGTCGTCTTTACCCTGGGCCTCGAGCAGCTTACCAGTAAGATCTTTTACTGACCAACGTGTCATGACTAAAACAATCGCGCCGCCAGGCTGTAAACGCTGACGTGGACCAGAAGTATACCACTCGTAATGTGATTCTAGGACCGAGGGCGAAAGAGCGTCTTGCTCGGAATGTGGGTCATCAATAATAAGTAAATCAGCACCACGTCCGGTAATTGCTCCACCTACACCAGCAGCAAAGTACTCGCCTTTATGATTAGATTCCCAGCGGCCAGCGGCTTTGGAATCAGCAGCTAATGTAACGTGCGGAAAGACAGAATTGTATTCCTCGGATTCAATAAGATTTTTTGCCTTACGTCCAAAACGAATAGCTAGTTCTCCTGTATGCGTAGTCTGTATTAACTTAGCAGTAGGATGCCTACCCATAAAAAATGCCGGAAATAAATGCGAAGCAAATTCTGATTTTGTATGTCTTGGTGGCATATTAACAATCAGACGTTTTAATTCACCATTGGCAATACGATTTAGCTTTTCAGCATAAATTTTGTGATGCTTTCCTTCGATAAATTCTGGCCAAACAGTTTTAACAAATTTTAAAAAATCTTTTTGTGAGGCCTCACGTTTTTCTTCCAGTGCATTTTTAAGAATCAACTTCAGAGTATTGGTATCTAAGGATTCTAATTTAGAAACATTTTCCATTTTTTAAAAATTTTTTAGATAGGGTACCTTATAACGTTTTTATGCATGATTGTCACTCTCAGACTTGCCTTCGAGGAATTCTAGAGGAGGTAGACGAAAAAGGGGGGTTCCCCCCTCGCGGTTTGGGAGTCTAGACCGGGCGGCGAACGGAGTGAGCCGCAATAAGAGCCCGGGCGAGTTATCCACAGGTTATCCACAACTTACTACATTTATCTATTGACAATAGTTATCCACAACTAATGTCAATTAGCTATATCAATAGTTAAATAACTATGCTACTAATAACCAAGAAATAGAAAGGATAGGTAATTATGCCAAATGATTTAGTAAAGACACAATCAATCAACAACGTTGATATTACCCCTATAATGAAAGAGGTAATAGAATATTCTAAAGACCAAGCAAGTGTTGGTGATTTAGAACAACTAATTAGTAAAGTTCCATCAAAAGAAAGTATGGACTGGAAACTGATTAGTGGTGTGCTAATGAATTCACTCGTTGAGTGGGTTGCAGAAGACAAGGAGGCTAGACTTGACTTGATTAACAAACTGCAAGGTGATGTTGGATACATCTTGAAACGAATGGGTTTAACTATGTAAAACCTATCCACATAGTTAATAAGAGGGCGAATAATCTTCCGATAGTTCGCCCTTTTTTTATGCCCAATCGTCAGCATCCACGCCGAAACAGGAGCCCGGGAACAACTTAACTATTAAGGCTGATTAATGGCGATTTGGGAGTTTGTGGGAGTTTGTGAGGCAAGAGCCGAATAACTCCGTTTATCTTGCCTCATCGAGTATTTTTAAACTTTTGTCTAGTATACTCTAGTTATCTAACTTATTAGAAATAGCTACCCACGAGGAAGTTTGGTTATATGAGTCATCACTCGTTTTTCCTATCTAACTCAATCTATTTCTATTTACCTTATACCATTAAATGTAATCCATTCCAACCCTTTCTTTCTTTTTCTTGTGGATAACTAATTTACGAATCCAAACCTGAACTGGAACGACCGGGCGCTCGCCCGGTGCGTCCTGAAGCTCAGACCTCCAACCAAATTTGGATATTGGCGGATTACCTGGAGTTTGGGAGTTTGCATCATCCCAGCAGCTGCACCAGCAGCCACAGGACTGCAGCACCTGCTGCAACCTTGATGGTCCCCAGTATTAAAAAACCTAGCAAATGTGCCATTTCTTCTTTCTCTTTCTCCTACCTCTTCCTGTTATATACGCTTCCTGGTGAAGGAAGTCAAGAGCCCGGGCAACATTTTTCCCACTTTTCTAACCTTTTATACCGAAGGTTAACGGGATCGCGCCCGGGAGACACAATCCTAAAACCCCCTACAATAAATAAGGGTTTTCTGCCATTCTTGGGAGTTTGGGAGTTTGATTCGCGCGCATCGCGCCCGGCCACTTTATCCACAGGTTATCCACAACTAGAGGGTTATAGATAACCTATGGGAGTTTCGGAGTTTTAGTTCTCTTGTCCTTGTGGCTCTTTAAATAAATTACCTAAGAAACTTGTCTGTGCTTCTTCGTGTGCTTCCTCAACACGTTTAGCATTGCGTGTCATAACGGGAACAACCCCATCATAATGATTCGCAATTCTTTTTAACGTTTCATTCATTTCTTCTTGATTGTCAGCAATCCTATTGAGTGCTTGGCTTATTGTGTCGTCTACTACCATATTAACTCCAGTTCTAATTCTTTATTGAATTACCTTATTATAACATTTCCGAATCACGAAATCTACAACCAAATAAATTAATCTGTGGATAACTTTGTTATGAAATCAGAAGCGTGGGAACAGGATCCCGGGCCCAGCTCCTGGATCCACGCATCTCGTTCCAATTATGGTATTTGGCTTACACGCTGGAGTTTCGGAGTTTGGGCTTGACAGGAACATGGCGGGCGCGCCCGGTGCTCCCAGCGCCATGGCCCTCGGCCAAATTAAGGGTTTTAGAAACTATGCAGGAGTTTGGGAGTTTTGGATAATGGACCTAAAATCGAGGTCCTCGAGCCTTCCTTCGTATAACCCGGGCACTTGGTCCACGGTGCTTTGGCCTAGTTCCTTGGTTTTACACCCATGAAACAATTTAACCTTACCTCTAAGAGGTAGGTTAACAAGG
>VTLG01011623.1_pt1 | contig 16767 bp, 19 predicted proteins | sample 4694571 | NCBI WGS metagenome assembly VTLG01 (sample SAMN12604809, study PRJNA352737) | marine metagenome | biome: ENVO:00000447; feature: ENVO:00000209|ENVO:00000569|ENVO:01000036; material: ENVO:00002151; isolation source: viral sequences binned using virsorter ...
AGAAGTGGTGGCGCAGGAACTCAAACCGCTGCGTTGAGAGCTGGTGGAGGGCCTCCTTATCAATCAACGACAGAAAAATGGGATGGTTCTAGTTGGACAGAAGTTAATGACATGAATAACGCTAGATGCACTACTGGTGTGGGATTACAGACTGCTATGTTGGTTGTAGCTGGTGAAATAGGAAGTGCGCCAGCAGGTTATAGATCAAGTCATACAGAAAATTGGGACGGAACATCTTGGACAGAATTGGCCGATTGTAATGTCACTACTAGTTTTAGTAATAATTTTGGTACTCAAAACTTAGCTATAGATTTTGGTGGAAATGGTCCAGCACCTTCTAAAATAGCAACAGCAGAGTTTTGGGATGGTACATCTTGGACAGAGACAGGAGATATGGCATCTGCTCTTTCAGAAAGAGGTAGTGCTGGAGTTTCTGGTTTAGGACTGGCAATAGGTGGTAATGCGCCAGGTAACAATGCTTCTTGCGAAGAATGGACAGCTGGTACAGGCGTTAGAAATGTTACTCTAACAGCTGAATAAAGAATTTTTTGATAATTAATTAGATTATAAATAGTAAAAGTAAACTAAAGTAAAATAGAGGAGAGGTAAAAATGAACGGATTTTTATACTGCACTGCAACAAATACTGGTAAGGGTTTCATAACTCACCAAGATAGAGGTGACTTCTACATTAGAGGTTTTATCGCAAATGTATGGGTTGTAGAAAAAAATATTGAAGGTGCTAACTGGATAAGTAGAGTATCTGGAGTGTCTAAAACACACGCTGAAGCAAAAACTATCGTAGATAATCAAATCGCAACAGATCAAGCTGCTTGGGATGCTGATAATGTAGATGGTGAAAGTGCTGATGACAAAGTGGATAGATTAGGCCCTAAACCTACAGCAATAACATTACCATATATCCCAGAGTAATTTTTAAAAATAATTAGAGGGATTTATGGCACTTACAAAAGTAACCACATCAGGATTAGCTGACGATTCGGTAACATCAGCGAAAGTTTCCGACGGTGTAATTAGTGCTGCTGATGTAGCAGACGGTACACTTACGAATGCCAAATTAGTAGATGGCACTATCGAAAACGGAAAAATAGCAGATAGCACTATCGCAAACGCAAAACTAGCGGGTTCAATCGCTAATGCGAAACTTGCTAATTCTGCTGTCACAATTAACGGATCATCAGTATCACTAGGCGGATCGGCTACGATTGCTGCTGGTACAGACTGGCAATCAGGTATAGTCGCCGATGGGTCAACTGTGACTACAGGTGTTGCTGATAAAGGTTACTTCATAGATACAACGAGTGCCGCACATACAATTAACTTACCTAGCTCTGCGAGCTTAGGTGATGAGATTACAATTGTTGACGCTGCGGGTACTGCTGATACAAACAATATTACGGTCGGTAGAAACGGTCATAAAATACAAGGTTCTGCCGCAGATTTAACCGTATCCACTGAGAGAGCAGCTTTTACTTTAGTTTACTATAACTCAACTCAAGGTTGGTTGTTAAAAGATAAGTAATAATTAATTAAGATTATGGCAGATTTAAAAGACATAAGAGGCATAAGAGCACAAGCACTAACAAGCGATCCTGATCAACCAGGTTCTATTTCTCAAATCTATTATAATGATACAGCTGGTGTATTCAAAGCGTTAAAAGAAGGATCAGCAGCAGATGGTACTTGGTCATCTGGTGGTAATTTAAATACCGCAAGATTTAACATGGGTACCTCAGGTACTCAAACAGCAACTCTAGCTTTTGCTGGTAAGACTAGTACAGAAGTAAATAATGTCGAATCTTATAATGGTTCTTCCTGGTCAGAAACAACAGAAGTAAACCAGTTAAGAAGATCACTAGGAAGCTCAGGAACACAGACGGCAGCGTTAGCTTTTGCGGGTCAAATTCCTCCTGGAACTGCGGTCACAGAATTATGGAATGGTTCTACTTGGACTGAAGTCGGTGATTTAAATGACGCAAGAACACAAGGCTCTCAAAGTAGAATAGGCACACAAACAGATACTTATTATGCTGGTGGAGAAACTCCAGCGACTACAAGCAACACAGAATATTGGGATGGTTCATCTTGGACTGAAGGAACTGAAATAAATGAAGCTAAGAAAACTTTTAGTGGTGCAGGGGTAGTAAGCACAGCATCTATAATTGCAGGTGGAGCTGCTCCAGGTGGTAACTCGGTTAATGCTGAAATATATGATGGAACAAGTTGGACTGAGGTTGGAAATTTAAATACAGCAGGTCAAGGACACGGCGCTGGTGGAACAAGTACAGATGGATTTGTTGCCGCTGGATCAAGGCCAAGTAATTCTGCTAAAACAGAATCTTGGGACGGCACATCTTGGACTGAAATTAATGATATGGCATCAGCAAGAAACGCTTCCATTGGTACAGGTACAGGAATATCAGCGATTATGATTGGTGGTAATCCTACAACTAATGCTTGTGAAGAATTTACAGCACCTGCTACGAAAGCAGTAACAATAACATCAAGTTAATATGAGTACATATAACAACATAAAAGGCGAATATTTAAAAAGATTTACAAGCGATCCTGTTGCAAGTAGAGTTGCGGGTGGTACTTGGGCGTCTGGTGGTGGTTTGAATACTGGTAGATATGATGGTGCGTCAGCTGGAACACAAACAGCGAATTTATCTTTTGGTGGTTATACATCAACAATTGTTACTAACACAGAATCATACAACGGAACAGCATTTTCAAACGGAACTGCGATACCAACAGCGACTTACGCAACTTCTGGAACAGGAACTCAAACTGCCGCTTTGATGGCTGGTGGTCAAACACCTGGTTCTCCAGCAACAGCAAATTCTTTTGAGTGGAATGGTTCGTCTTGGACTTCAGGTGGATCAATGAATGGTGGTCATAGATATAGACGAGCTGGTGGAACACAGACAGCTGGAATGGTTGCAGGTGGTAATGGAGGTTCTCCTTCACCTACTGGATACACAGAGACTTATAATGGAACTGCTTTTACAGAAGTTGGTGATATGAATACAGCTAGAACAGGTGGTATGATGTTGGGTGGATCAGGTCCTAATTCTGCTGGACTTTATTTTGGTGGTCAAGGAAGTAATCCTGCAGAGTCAATAACAGAATCTTGGGATGGTAGTAGTTGGACAGAAACAGGTGATTTAAACACAGCAAGAGCTTATGGTGGTGGAGGTGGAACACAAACAGATGCAATTGCAATGATAGGATCAGATGTTCCTGCACCTAGTCACAAAACAAACACAGAAAATTTTGACGGAACAACTTGGACTGAAGTAGCTGATGCATCAACAGCTAGATACGCAGTTTTTGATGGTGGTACTTCCAACGCTGGTTTAGTCGCAGGAGGAAACCCTGGAAGCTATAGTATAACAGAAGAATTTACAGCGCCAGCTACATTTACTTTACAACAAGAGGGTGATGTATTTTTTAACACTACAACTGGAACCGTAAAAGCAACTAAATTACATTTTGGAGCTGGTGCTTGGGCATCAGGTGGTAATTTAAATCAAGCTAGATCACAAGGTGCAGTTAACCATTCAGGTGCCTCAGCAAGTGTGGGTATGATCGCTGGTGGTAATAAGTATTCACCTGGTGCGTCTTACACTAATGTTGAAACATATAATGGTACCTCTTGGACAGAGGGAACAGATATTAATACTTCCAGAGGTTATAGTACAGGAGCTGGAACAACGACAGCAATGTTAAAAGTCTCAGGTATCACAGCTGGATCATCAGCTGGTAGAACTGAGGTAGAGAGTTGGAATGGTTCTTCTTGGACAGAGATAGCAGATGTTAATACTCAAACATATCAAGGTGGTGGAGCTGGAACACAAACAGCGGCTCTTAAATATGGTGGAGAGGCAGGGTCTCCTACGAGTGTATCTGCAACAACAGAATTTTGGAATGGCTCTGCTTGGACAGAGGTAAACGATTTAAATGATAGTAGAACACAAATTAGTGGAGGTGGAGGAGTATATACATCAGTTATTGCAGCTGCTGGTAATTCACCACCTGCAACAGCTAATTCTGAAACTTTTGATGGAACATCTTGGACTGAAACAAACAATTTAAATACTGCGAGAGAGGGTGGTAATATGATGGCTGCCAACGCAAATGCTGCTACTTTTGCTGGTGGTAGATCACACCCAAGTTATTATACACAAACAGAAGATTGGGATGGTACATCTTGGACAGAAGTCGCAGAATTATCAACTGCTGTATATAATGGTTCATCAGCTGGTACTAAAACAAGTGGTTGGGTCGCAGGTGGTATTGCATCGGCGCCTTCACAACCAGCAGCTACGCAAGAATGGGAAGCACCATCAGCAGTACAAGTAAAAACGGTAACAATAAGTTAATATGAGCACATATAGAGGTATAAGAGGAACACTAGTAAGTACAAGAACATCTAATCCTGATAATCCAAATACAGGAGATATTTGGTATCGTTCAGATACAGGTGATGTACAATTACAAGTAAATTTAGGTTCTTGGGCTGCGGGTGGAAATATGAACTCAGCTAGAGGTTATCAAGGGGCAGCTGGAACTCAAACATCTGCGTTAGCAATATCAGGAGCACCAACTCCACCTTTTGGTTATGTAGCAGTCGTAGAAAATTATGATGGCTCAAGTTGGACAGAAGTCGGTGATGTTAATGGTGCAAGACACGAAGCTTCTGCTTTTGGAACGACATCTGCTGCGATTTATGCAGCTGGTTATGGACCTAGTTCATTAACACCAACAGAAAGAACAGACAAAGTAGAATCATGGAATGGAAGTTCCTGGACAGAAGTTTCAGAAACAAATGAAATTAAAAATATTATGGGATCAGGTGGTATATCAACTGCTGGTATAATTTACGGAGGTGCGGGCCACCCAAATCCTTCTCCAGTAGCTACAGCAAATACAGAGTATTGGGATGGTTCTTCTTGGTCAGAACAAAATAATATGAATACTGCAAGAGGTTATCTAGCCGGAAATGGTACACAAACTTCAGTTATAGCATCAGGAGGTAATCCTGTTCCTAGTAATGGAGATAATGCTGAGACTTGGGACGGATCATCTTGGACAGAAGTATCAGAACAAAACACTGCAAGATCACAAGCTGCCTCTGGAGGGGCTAATGAAAACAGTGGTTTAATATTTACTGGGTCAACAGGACCAGCTAGTGGTGTAAATAATACTGAAAGCTGGGATGGAACAGCTTGGACTGAAGCAAATGACACATCTACTGCGGTTAGAACTGCGGGCAGAGGACCAGTAGGAACAAGCAGTTCTTCTTTAAAATTTGGTGGTTATGATGGATCAGCCACAACAAATTCTACAGAAGAATGGACAATAGCAGCTACGACACAAAAAGCAACAATTTCGTAGTCGTATAAATAGAATTATATAATAGCATACACAATGCTATATAATGAAATAGGAGAAAATGATGAGTGATGAAACACTAAAAGAAAAGCGTAATATACAAACGCTTGCAGATACAGAAACAAAGTATCTAAATTCAATACTAGATAGCGAAGATGTAAACAAGTTTAAAGACTTGGTACCTGAATTACAGGATACTTGGTCTAAAAAACAAATGTTTAGAACAGAGACTGAAATGAGATTTTCTGTTTTAAATGACGCAAAATATCCAACCAAAGCTGCCAAATACTGGCAATCAGTTAGAGAACAAAATACACACTTTGAAAACTTAATGCATTTATCTTTTGAGTATAGAAAAAATGATATTGAGATTGAAAAGTTAAAAACAAAAATCGAAAAAGAAGATGACCCATTAGAGATTAAAAGTTTAACCGTAGATTTAGAAGAAAAACAATATGGTAAAGCTACCATGGAATTAGTTGCTAAACACAGAATGAGAGAAGTGACTACTTGGTCTAAACTTAAAAAAGAGTTTGATGATAATACTTTTGACAAAAAAGATGTTAATACTCATCAAGCTAAATCTTATTTACTTGGTTTAGAAAATAGAGTTAAAACACTAACACCAGGTTCCTCTCAACCAGAGGTGTTTAACGCTATCGGTCAGTTAGAATCTTTAAAAAGAGTTATCAAAGAAGGTGAGTTATTACCAGCTGATGAAAGAGCAAAACTTCAATCAGGTATTGGTAGAGTTGAGTTACCTTATAAAGATGCTCAAGTACAAGACCCTGAATTAGGTGTTCAAGGAAAAAAAGGAAGTGATGAAATCTTTGTAAAAGATTTTTAATATATAATAAATAAGTTATACAATGGAAAAAACAAAATTTGATTTCGTATTTTTAGGTCAATCTGTATTAAAATATGAAGTGCCTCTAATCGTATTTGATGAGATAGTTCAAACTTATCGAAGTAAGGTTAGTGAATTACCTCCAGCAAATAAACAACTGGTTGGTAAAATAAAAAATGAGCACTCATTATTTTTTGATGGTGCACCAAATAATCTAATGCAACCACATAATTTTTTATCGCTAGAAACATTAAGTTGGTTTAAAAAAACATTTTCTCACTATTTGCATTGGAATAAAGTTAGAAATTTTGAGATGCACCTAAATTCAATATGGGTAAATTCCATGAAAGATAACGAGTATAATCCAGTTCATATTCATATGGGAACTGAACAAACAGGGTTATCCTCTGTTATGATACTTAAAAATCCTAAAAGCACAGGTGTGGAATATTCAGCAGAGAATAAACCAATGAATGGTCAATTACAAATAATAGGTAATTCTGCTGGTCAATTTTCTAAAACTGATTATTCACCACCAATGGAAGTTAGAGACTTTTATGTGTTTCCATATGACATGAGACATTGTGTTTATCCATTTAATAGTTCAAACGATACAAGAGTCACATTAGCGTGTAATTGTGATGTACTATATAATCAAATAGAAAGTAAAGGAGTGAGTTAATGATATACAAAGAACCACGCTGGAAAAGTTATATTGTAGAAACTACGAGACCAATATTTACACCAGCTCAATGCCAAGAGATAATTAGAGTAGGGCGTGCACAAAAACCTGAAAAGGCTCAGGTTGGCACAGGAACAAGAAATGATCCAAATGATAAAACTTCAGCATTAGATACTCAAAAGAGAGTGACAACAATTAGTTGGATACCTTTTGATGCTTTAAAACCAATGTACAGCAAGATACAGGAAGTTTTAGATAGTACAAATAAAAATCATTTTGGTTTTGATACGATAGAATTAACTGAACCTGCTCAATTTACAGAGTATCCACCAGGTGGATTTTATGATTGGCACACGGATAATGATTTATCAGGTGCTACAGAACCACCCGTAAGAAAAATATCAATGACTTTATTACTATCACCTGAGACACAATTTACAGGTGGTAATTTAGAGTTAGTAAAAGAAGGTCAAACACCTAAAACTCTAACTCAAGGTAATGCAATATTTTTTGCGTCATTTGTTAGACATAGAGTTCAACCTGTAATAACAGGAGTGAGACAATCTTTAGTGATGTGGTTTGGAGGGACACCATTTAGATAAGATGAATAGAGAAGCATTATTTCCAACACCTGTATATTATAAAGACATACCTAATTCTGTAGAGTTAAATAATTATCTATTTAATCACATAAAAAATTGGGCGGCAGCAACACCTACTGAACAAAAAACTAATTCAGGAACAGGTTGGCATAGTCCTACTGATATGAATCAAAAAGAAGAATATAACCCATTGATAAAAGAGTTATTTAAGATGGCAGAGGATTGTAATAAAGACTATGGAATTGAACCTAAATTAGGACTAGGTAATATGTGGGCAAATATCAATCCACCTGGCGCTTACAATAAAACACATACACACCCTAATTCATTATGGTCTGGTGTTTATTATATTAGGGTGCCTGAAAATAGTGGAAAACTTTTTATAGAAGACCCAAGACCTGGACCACAAACATACATGCCTAGAAGATTAAAAAACTTACCTAAACAATTATGGCGTGTTATTGCTTATGAACCAAAAGAGGGAAGAATGGTATTTTTTCCATCATGGTTACCACATGGTGTGGATATTAATCAAAGTAAAGAACAAGGAGAGGCTAGTTGGAGGATTTCGGTATCTTTTAACTTTATACAAACATGAGTTTTCAACAAAAAAAATATCAAGTAATTAAAAAAGCTATATCACACGAATTAGCAAATTTTTGTTTCAATTATTTTCTACTTAAGCGTGATGCAGTTAAATTTATGTTTCAACATAATGTAATACCTCATAGTGATTTATGGGGCACATGGAAAGATAAACAAGTTCCTGGTGTGTATTCTATATATGGTGACCATGTAATGGAAACTTTATTGATGAAAGTATTACCTGTAATGAAAGAACAAACAGGGTTAGATTTAATACCTACATATTCATATAGTAGAGTTTATGAAAAAGGTGCTATATTATGGCGACACAAAGATAGACCTAGTTGTGAAATATCTACTACTATAAATTTAGGTGGCGACCCCTGGCCTATATTCATAGACCCAACAGGTCAAAATAATATTACAAAAGTAGGATATACTCCTAAAGGTGAAGAAGTCGAAGTTAAACCTACAGCTCACAAAGGTGTTAGAGTTGATTTAGACCCTGGTGATATGTTAGTTTACTCTGGTTGTGATTTAGAACATTGGAGAGAGCCATTTGAAGGTAATATATGTCATCAAGTTTTTTTACATTATAATCACAGAAATGGGCCTTTCGCAGAGAAAAATAAATTTGATCAGAGACCGATTTTAGGTATTCCTAAATTAAGATTCACTAATAAGTAAAAGTCATAGATACCGTTTTACTATTATAAATATAGGGTAAAGGAAATTATATGGCGGTTACTCAAAACACATCAATAAATTTAGTTGTAGATCAAGGCGCAGATTTTAGTAAAAATTTAACTGTGACCACTGATGGCTCTACAGCATATGATATTTCAGGACTTACTTTTAATGGACAAGTTAGACCGTCTTATGATTCCTCTACATTAACAGCAACTTTTACAATTTCAATAGTTACAGCAGCGTCAGGAATATATAAATTACAATTGGCAGATACGGTTACTAAAGATATTAGTTCTGGTAGATATGTTTATGATGTAATGATGACACTTGCTGATTCTACAATTGAAGTTGTACATAAAGGAATATTAACGGTTAATCCTAGAGTAACGCAATTATAATGAATGAGTTATCAGAATTTTTTAGTTCTGTAGCCAAAGAAAAGAAAAGAGTTGAAGAAGAAAAAATAAGATTTACGCCTAGAGTGAATGTAAATCTTTCAGATTTATCAAATTTCTTTGGTACAATTACAGAGGCAAAAAGAGAACACATAGTTATCGCTAAAAGAGAGTCTACAAAGTTAGATGCTCTAAAAGGTTTCTTTGACAGATTAGATAAATTTGAAACTGCGTTACAAGAAAATATAGATAAACAAAAAGATGAACCTAAAGATGGGTTTGATCCAGCAGAAGTTGAAGGTTATGAAGAATTTAATAAAAAATATGAAGAGCCTGAAAAGACTGAGAGTGAAAAGAAACAAGACGAATTAGAACCTATCATAGAAACTAAAGTTGATAGATTCCCAACAGCAGAAGAAAGATGGCCTAGAGCTGGCGAAACTGCTGAAATAAAACAGGTTGAAATAAAACCTGTTAATTACTTTAATATAAACAAAAGACCTGAGCCTAAAGTTGAAGAAACAGATGTTAATTCATTGGCACAGGCGATGTCAGGTTTAATTAAAAAACCTGAACAACAAATAGTCACAGAACAATTAAGTGATTTAGAGAAACTACAAAGAGAGTTTACTCAATTTAGAAAATTAGTGACTATGCAAATGGCTTCAATTGGTGGTGGTGGAGAAGTAAGACTTTTGAATTTAGATGATGTTGATACTAGCTCACTTGGTAATGGTAAATTTTTAGTATATAATGCTTCAAGTAAAAAATTAGAATTTACAGATCAAGTGGACGGTAATTAATGGCATTAAAGATAAAATTAAAAAGATTTACAGCTTCTTCAGGCGATCCTAGTACGAGTGATTTAGAGGTCGGTGAAGTAGGTATCAATCCAGTACAAAAGAAAATATTTGTAAACAATAGTGGTACCATAGTAGCGTTAGGATCTGCTGATTTCTCAGCAGTTGACCAAGATATAATACCTGATGGTAATGGAACAAGAAGTCTAGGTAGTACATCAAAGAGATTTAAAGAGTTATTTCTATTAGGACAAACGATTGATCTAGGTGGTGCGATATTAGATTCTGATGGAACAGGTCAATTATCTGTATCAGCAACTGGTGTGACACTACCCACAGGTTCTAAAGTGGCAGATGGTAATGAGTTGGCCGTTGTATCCACGGGTGCAGATGGTTCCGCTGGACAAGTGACTAGATTAGTGCCATTTTTCTCAAAGGCTGGTGGTCTATCAACTCCTAATGTGAGATTTGAATTTAACGCCACAGTTGATGATAGATTTGTATTTACAGGAGCTAATACATTTACATTATCGAACGGATCAAGTTTAAGTGATAGTGCAATAACACTATTTCAATTTTAATAAATATGTAGAGAGAGAATTATGTCATCAAAAGTACCTATAAGAACCGTATTTAACGATAGTAATGTTGCCACAGGTTTGGCAGAATATCAATCGGGTGAATTTATACCTTTAACACATGGTGGTTTAGGTGCTTCACTATCTATTGGTTCAGCAGGTCAGGTTTTAAAAGTAAACTCTGGCGCCAGCGCATTAGAGTTTGGTAGTGTTGAGGCCATTGTAAATATTGATGGCGCAACAAATTTAGAGAGTGCAACACTAGCCGCTGGTGATAAGATATTATTATCAGATGGTGGTACAGAGGGTAGAGTATTATTATCTCAATTAGATACTTTATTTTCAGGCACATCAAAGACACTTACAAACAAAACAATCAACGCTTCAAATAATACACTATCTAACATAACAAACTCTATGTTATCTGGTAGCGCTGGTATCACAAACGCAAATCTAGCAAATTCTGCTATTACAATAGGTACCACATCAATTAGTTTAGGTGCGAGTAATACCACAATCGCAGGAATATCAAACTTAACTGCTGGTGGTATCAATATAACAGGTAATAGTATTACTTCTGCTGATTCATCTGTCATAGAAATGGGTGAGGGATTATCTATCACAGGAAATCTAACCGTTTCTGGTAATATGACGGTATCAGGAACAACGACAACTTTAGAAACTACTAACTCTGTAATATCAGATCAACTAATAGAATTAGCGAATGGCACTACAGGAACACCATCAGGTGATATTGGTATCGTAGGTGAGAGAGGTAGTTCCGATAATACATTTATAGGTTTTGATGAGAGCGCTGATGAGTTCATAGTAGGTACAGGTTCATTTACAGGTGCAAGTTCAGGTAATCTTTCATTTACACACGGAACATTTTCAAGTGCTGGTAATAAAATTTATAAAGCTGGTACAGCACACGCTGTATCTTTAGTCGCTTCATCTAGTTTAGCAGGTAATGTCACTTTAACTTTACCAGTTAATGATGGTGACGCTAATCAATTACTATCAACAGATGGTAGTGGTAATTTAAGTTTCATATCAGCGACATCTGCGGCAGGCGCAGGTCTTTCTAATTTATCAGATGATACATCACCAAGTTTAGGTGGTAATTTAGATATGAATGGTAATGATATTATTACATTATCAAATGGTAACATAGATTTATTACCTCATGGCACTGGTAAAGTCATCATGGATGGTAATGGTTCATCAGGTGGTGTTAGTGTATCAGATGGTCTAATTGATATTAGAACAGGAACAGGTAGTGTAGCGAAAGTTAAATTTTATTGTGAGAGTTCTAATGCTCACGCACAAACACTACAAGCAGCACCACATTCTGCTGGTAGTTCCGCTGTATTAGTTTTACCTACAGCGTCTGGTACTTTAGTTGGTACAGGTGATACAGGTTCTGTATCAAATGCGATGTTAGGTGGATCAATCGCAAACGCAAAATTATCTAACTCATCAATAACTATTGGTGACGATTCTTCTACAAATTTTAGTGTAGATTTAGGAGGAAGTTTTGAAATTATTGGTGGATCAGGTATTAGTACAGCGATCACTAATAATAGAATAACATTATCCACAGATGGTTCTATTGTGACGGAAACATCTTCTGATACACTAACTAATAAAACAATAGATTTAGACGCAAACACTTTAACAGGTACATTGGCCGAGTTTAACACTGCCTTACAAAGTGATAGTTTCGTTTCATTAACAGGTACAGAGACATTAACAAATAAAACATTAACTAGTCCAAAAATCAATGAAGATGTGGCAGTCACATCTACAGCGACTGAAATTAACTTATTAGATGGTGTCACAGCGACCACAACTGAAATTAATTTATTAGATGGTGTCACTGCGACCACTGCAGAGTTAAATTTCACTGACGGAGTATCAAGTAATATACAAACACAATTAGACACAAAAGCGTCAAACGCATTCGCTATAGCGCAAGCTGTGGCATTAGGATAGGATATAAATAGAATTATGGCAACACCAAGTAGTAGAGAGACATTAAAACAATACGCTTTGAGAGCGTTAGGGAAACCTGTAATTGATATAAATGTTGATGACGACCAACTAGAAGATAGACTAGACGAGGCGTTTCAATATTACGCACAATATCATTATGATGGTATTCGTAGAACATATTTAAAATATCAATATACAGAGGCTGATAAAGCTAGAATGACCGTAGATGGTGATGATGAAACTGCAACTAAAAATAGTGTATCTTCAACTTTTAAAGAAGCTCAAAACTTTTTAGTTGTTCCTGAATCAGTAATATCTGTTATTAACATATTTCCGTTTTCTAATAAAGGTAATCTAAACTTATTTGATGTTAGGTATCAATTAAGATTAAATGACCTTTATGATTTTTCTTCTACATCTGTAATAAACTATGATATAGTTTTAAGACATTTAGATTTTTTAGACCACATACTAGTTGGTGAGAAACCATTAAGATTTAATCAAATGGATAATAGATTATATGTTGATATGGATTGGGGCGAAGATTTACAAGTAGGTGAGTTTCTTGTAATAGAGTGTTATAGAAAATTAGACCCAGCAACTTTTACAGATATAAACAATGATATATTTTTAAAGAGATATGTCACTGCGTTATTTAAAAAACAATGGGGTGCTAACTTATCAAAATTTAATGGTGTCGCTATGTTAGGTGGTGTGACTTTAAATGGTCAACAAATTTATTCTGAAGCTTTATCTGATATAGAAAAACTAGAAACTGAGATAAGAACAACATACGAGTTAAATCCAGCACTAATGATGGGATAATGCCATGCCAGTTAATCACTATTTCCAAGATGGCAACGGCATAGGTAATAAAGCCGAAAAAAGATTATACGAAGATTTAATCATAGAAGGCCTAAAGATATACGGCCAAGATGTTTATTACTTACCAAGAACACTTGTAAATAGAGATTTAATTTTAGGCGAAGATATGTTGTCTAAATTTTCATCTGCGCTTTTACTTGAAGCGTATATGGAAACAACTGAAGGTTTTGCTGGCGAACAAGAGATTATTAATAAGTTTGGTTTAGAGATTAGAGAAGATACTACCTTTATGGTCTCTAAAAGAAGATTTAATCAGGCAGTAGATGAGAAAGCCACTTTAGTAAAAGAAGGTAGACCAAACGAAGGCGATATAATTTATATGCCTTTGATGAATAGTTTTTTTGAGATTCAATTTGTACAAGACCAAGAACCATTCTTTCAGTTAGGTCAACTACCAGTTTATAAACTAGTATGCACTAGATGGGAATATAGCTCAGAACAAATTGATACTGGTATTAGCACAATTGATAGTGCCGAAGATCAATATAGTTTAGATCAACTGGCTCATCAATTTACTTTAGAGAATGAAGACGGATCGTTGTTATTAGAAAATGATAGTGCAAGTGGTGACTCTAACTATCTATTATTAGAGACATACGCTTTACAAACACAATCAACTTATGCGAACAACACCGATTTAGATACAGAAGCTGGTTTTGATACATCTTCTACGGCAGATGATATATTAGACTTTACAGAAAGAAACCCATTTGGTGAGGTAGACTTTTAATGTTTGGAACATATTTTTATAACGAGAGTATGAGAAGAATGACCATAGGTTTTGGTCAAATCTTTAATAACATACAGATCAAAAGAAAAGATTCTAGTGGTAATGTAGTACAATCAATTAGAGTACCACTAGCCTACGCACCAAAAGAAAAGTTTTTAGCGAGATTAGATCAACAAGCAAATTTACAAGATAGAGAATTTTCTATAACTTTACCTCGTATGAGTTTTGAAATATCTGGTATACAATACGATGCAAGTAGAAAACTAACCCGAGTTCAAAAATATAAAACAGTAAAATCTGGTATTGATGGAAAGGTGATGAATTTTAATTATACTCCTGTTCCTTATAATGTGTCATATAATCTATATTCCTTTACAGCAAGCGCAGAGGCAGGATTACAAATTGTTGAACAAATATTACCATTCTTTCAACCAGATTTTACGGTGACCGTGAATGCGATACCAGAATTAGATATAAAGAGAGATATTCCAATTGTATTGAATGAAGTAAACTATGAAGATACTTACTCTGGTGATTTTTCACAAAGAAGAGCAGTAATCTATACTTTAAGTTTTACTGCTAAAACATATCTATTTGGTCCAGCGTCAACTCAAAAAGTTATCAAAGAGACACAAGCAGATACATATACTGATACCGACACCACTAATAAAGCGAGAGAAATGAGAATTGTGATAACACCTGATCCAACAACAGCTGATGCTGATGATGATTTTGGATTTACAACAACAATTACTAATTTTGAAGATGGTAAAAAATATAATACATCAACTGACGCTGACGAATAAATAGTATAAATATAGAGAGAGACAATTATGGCATTAAGTAAAATCAAAACAAAATCATTAGAAGACAGCGCAGTAACTAGTGCGAAGTCATCAGGTATCGAAACTACTTTAACTTATGGACAAGCGACAGGTACTGGAGATGGCTCAACAACAACTTTGACTATAAATTCTGGTCGTTCTGTGAGTGATGTTGTTGTAGATGTCAATGGTGTTATAATGACACCTACAACTGACTATACAATTTCAGGTACCACACTTACTTTCGCAACAGCGCCAGCTGCCAGCGCAGAATTAACGGTTAGATATTTACCGATTAACTCATAGGAGCTCTAACTAATGGGCACTATAAAACAAAATTACGCCAATAACATAACATCAGGCGGTGACTTTGACGCCACTGATTTATCAGGCACTATTCCAGCAGATAATATAAACAATACATCAGTTTCAAGTGTGACAACATATGGAACTGCTGGCTCTGGAGTTGTATCTGTATCTAGTGATCCACCTAGTCCTACAATAGGTGATGTATGGTTTAATACTGCGGTTAACAAATTTAAATATGCAGGTGCTGGAGTAGGTTCTTGGGCATCTGGAGCATCTTTAAATACTGCAAGAGGATACATGCAAGGTAATGGTATACAAACAGCTGCGCAGATTGCTGGTGGCGCAAATCCTAGTGGAACTCCTAAAGCAAATAATGAATTATATGATGGAACAAGTTGGACAGAAACAACTGATGTACCAGCAGGAAAACAAAACGCAGCATCTTCTGGAACACAAACTGCTTCATTTTTAGCAACAGGATTACAACCTTGGCCAAACACTTCAGCAGTATCTTACGAGTGGGGTGGTTCAAGTTGGACTGAAATAGCAGAAGTTAATACTGCTAGATATGGTGCCGTAGGATTAGGAAGTACAGAAGCTGCATTAATAGGTGGTGGTTATAGTGGTATCAACGATCCTAAAGTAGAGAGTTTTAATGGCACAAGCTGGACTGAGGTTAGTGATTTTAATACTGGTAGTCCTAGAGAGAGAGGTGGTTGTGGAACACTAACTGCAGGTTTAGCGGCTGGAGGTGAACCACCAGCGACTGCAGATACAGAAACATGGGATGGATCAAGTTGGACAGAAGTTAATAATTTAAATACAGCAAATCACGGATTAAGAGTTTGTGGAACTCAAACTTTAGCTTTAAGATGTGGTGGTAATGGTGGTGTGGCACACACAGAACAATGGGATGGTACCTCTTGGACAGAGGTCAATGAGTTAGCTGAAGGTATGCAACAACATGGAATTGGTGGAACACAAACAGCAGCTGTCATCGCAGGTGGAGACTCACCAGGAATTACATCAGCTGGTCAGGAATGGAATTTTTCTGTTTTTGAAACTAAACAAGTAACGACATCATAAAAATGGGAACAATAAAACAAAATAGAGCGAATTTTATAGCAACGGCTGGTAAGCTAGACGCAACTGGTTTAAATAATGATGTGCCAGCAAGTAATATTACAAATGCATCTATGACAAGTGTTACTAATTTTCCACCAAGTTTAGGAACAGGTATTAAACAAGTTTCGAGTGACCCACCATCACCTACAACAGGACAAGTTTGGTTCAACACCACTACAAGTGTTTTAAAACAATATGTAGGTGTAAGTGCTTGGTCATCAGGTGGTAATTTGCCACAAGCCCTATATGAAAACGCAGGCGCTGGAGCAACTATCACAGCATCTTTAAACTTTGGTGGACAAG
>VTLG01013910.1_pt1 | contig 16764 bp, 13 predicted proteins | sample 4694571 | NCBI WGS metagenome assembly VTLG01 (sample SAMN12604809, study PRJNA352737) | marine metagenome | biome: ENVO:00000447; feature: ENVO:00000209|ENVO:00000569|ENVO:01000036; material: ENVO:00002151; isolation source: viral sequences binned using virsorter ...
AAGAGAAAATGATAATGTTAGATTATCTTACTTTGAATTTCTAAGAAGAGGTGGTCAATCTGCAAATACTATTCAGGATATTGTTATATTTCTTGAATCCTATAGAAATATAGATGGAGTTGGTCCATCTACACAAGAAAATCCAGAACAGTTTGAAGATGGATACGGTAGAGAGAATGACCTACCATTTTAATTTATAAGTTAGAGTTGTAGTATGACTGGAATGCGAGACCAAACACAAAAAGTACCACCTGACGCAGAAATTATTGCTCGTCAATGGGCGTTAACTCAGACAGCAATAACTGATATATGCAGCACTAACATCGCAACTAGATTACCAAGAAATGCTAATTTACCATTTTTAGTTCTTTTTAGAGCTGGTGGTAATTTGATGAACCCAAGAAGCGACGCACATATACAAAATGCTTTATTACCAATGGAATGTTATGCAGGTAGATGGGGAGGTTCTGGAAATGATAAACCTTTTGCAGATTACAGTACAGCAATGTCTCTCGCAAATGCTGTGATTCAGGCTGCTTTCAACTATAGTAATGGGTATATAACTACAAGCGATAGTAATACTAGAGCCAAGATATATAGCTTTGAGATAGTTCAATTCCCTACGAGGATTGAAGAAGTCTCAACAGGCTTAGGTAGGTATTCAATCGCTTTAGCTATGACGTATAGAGCAGTATAAGGAAATTTATATGGCAAAAAAGAATAAAAAGTTTTTGGTTAAGCTAAATGCTTTGTTCATGCAATCTCAAGCTAGAGATGTTGTGTCAGGTATTATGTTTAATCAGAATGATGCGGTTGAGATTGGCGAGTCTGATTGGAAAAGACTAAAGGAAAAAACTTGGACTTTAGACGGTAAAAGTTATCCTTTACTAATTGAAGCAGATTCAGAATCCGCAGTGGAAGACAATGAAGCTGAGGATGCTCCGTGGGAAGCTGACGTAGAAGAGATTGCCAAAAATGGCAGTGTCTTGCAAGATACTGAAGTAGAAGAAGAATAACAGGAGATAAATAATGCCAAATACAACAAATGGTACAATATCTGAGGTTATTGTCGGAACTGGTGTACTTTACGTTGCTGCTATAGCAAACGATGGTAACACATCTGGTGATTACGTAGCATTTCCAGGCGGAGACGGTTCAGGAGCATGGGCAAGCCCAGCTGCTGGATGGGTTGACGTTGGATATTCCGAAGACGGCTGGACTCTTGAAATGGATAAAACATTTGAAGACATTATGGTCGCTGAAGAAATTGACCCAATTGCTACTTTCAAAACAGCACAAGAAGTTAGATTAACTGGTGAACTTGCACAAGCTTCACAAGCTAATATTCAAATAGCTCTTGGTGGTGGAACTCTCACAACTGGTGATGGTTCAAATGGTTTTGAGACTGGGTTCAATATGATACAACCACCTTCAACAGATGACTTTGATGAGAAATCATTATTGTTGATTGTTGATGGACCAGCAGGTGCAGATAGACATGTTCAAATTCCACGTGCAATTAACGTTGGAGCTTTTTCAATGGCTCATCAAAAAGCACCTCAAAAAGTTGTTATCGCAACTGAGTTTAAAGTGCTTGCACCAAAACAATCTGTTTCACAGTTTCAAGAATTATTTAGAATTGTTGATAACACAAATGATTCAGAAGTTTTCGATATTAACTAAAAAAATATTATTAATGGACATAGGAGGTCAGTGTGGCTGACAATTATAAAGACTTTGATGCTGATGTAGAGAGCTCAGCAGAAAGTTTAGAATTTACATTGCTTGGTGATAAATATACATTACCAGGTCAAATACCTGCAAGAGTAGTTCTTACACAAATGCGGTTCATGGATGAAACAGGAGTAGTTCCAACATCAGTGATACCAGAGTGGTTAGAATCTCTTTTAGGTAAAAAAGTATTAGACGAACTAATAGAAAAGGGAGCTACTTGGAATCAATTAGAAGAGCTTCTCAATTGGTTACTACAACAATATGGTATTGGTAACGAAATGGAAAGTGAATCAGAAGAAGGAGATGATTCCCCAAAATAAGTTTCTCCATAAGAGATATTCTCTTTATGTGGGGACCTATACTTTCTGACTTCAAAAGATTCTACAATATAGAAGACCCTCTTTCTCTTAGTTGGAGACGGTTTATGATTTATCTTTCTTATCTTCCAATAGATAAGTCTTCATTCTTTGCACCTCAATATAGTGCGTTAGTAAATGATGAAGAATATGTATCTCCTAATGAACCTAATGAGCCTGAAAAAGGTTGGTGGAAGAAGGAGCTTGATAGAAGACAAGGAAGAAGAAGACCTCGTGATACTATGTCTTTAGAACAATTTATGGGCGAGTTTAATAAAAAATAATGGCAACTAGTAACTTAATAGACATAAAACTTAGAACGAGTTTTGATAAAGGTGCAATGAACACTGCTACCAGAGAAGTTGGTAGAAGTATGCAAACAATGTCTAGCAGAGTAAAGATTGCTGCAACAGAAGTCAATAAAGTTATAGCTACATCTGCTATTCCTTTAGGTGCAGCTTTAGGTGGTGCTTTTGCTTTTGGTACAGCAGCAGCAGTAAAGTTTGAAGAAGAATTTGCTAATGTAAAAAAGACATTAGATGTTTCTGCAGAGGGTGAAGAAGCAGAGAGAATATTTAATAATATAGCTCAACAGTTGAGAGATATTGCTAAGTTTTCTCCAGCAGGTATTTCAGAGCTTTCACAAATAGCAGCTGTTGGTGGTCAGTTAGGTATCGCAGCAACTGACATAGTTTCATTTACAGATACAATACAAAAGTTAACAGTTGCAACAAACCTATCAGCTGAACAAGCTGCTATGTCATTAGCAAGACTTCAAAAGATAACTAATCTTGCTTCAGCAGATATTGATAACTTAGCTTCTGTTTTAGTTAAGTTAGGTAACAACTTTGCTACAACTGAGTCAGAAATTATTACTGCTGCTACACAGATTGCTACAGCAACAGCAGGTATATCAACACAGTTTAATAATTCTGCTACTGATGCTTTAGCTTTTGCTACTGCATTAAGAGCAGTTGGTCAGCCAGCACAAGCAGGTGCTACAGCAATAATAAGATTGGTACAGGTTATATCAAGATTTGTAGATTCAGGTGGAGAAGAACTTGCAGATATAGCAGATACAGCTGACTTAACTACTGAAGCTTTTCAAGAACTTTTTGCAATAGACCCTGGAAGAGCATTAGCTTTATTCATAGAAGGTTTAGGACAAGCTGAAAAAGATGGTAAAGATGCTTTAGCAGTTCTTGATGCTTTAGGACTAGGACAAATAAGAACTACTAGAGCACTTATGGCTTTAGGAAGGGCTGAAGGTGAAGGTGGTATTGGTCTTGTAAGTGAAGCTCTGAATATGGCTAATGAAGAGTTTGTAGTCAATAATGCTCTCTTAACTGAATCAGAAAGAAGATATTCAACAACAATATCTCAATTAAAAATTCTTAAAAATATAGTTCAAGAAGCAGGAATAAGTTACGGCTCACAGTTTTTGCCAGCAATCAATAATGTAATAAAAGGTTTTACATCAATGATTAACAGCATGACTGACTTAAACAAAACACTTGAAATTATTGGTAAAACTTCAGGGGTTATTTCTTTACTTCTTGCACCACTTGCAATTCTAGGTAGAACATTCAAAGCAATTACAGCTGATACAACAGCATCCGCTACAGCAGTGGCACTTCTTAGAAAAGAAATAACTATGTTAAATGCAGCTCAAATGAGTTCTTTATTTGATGAAACTGCAGTTTCAAAATTAGGTCTTTTACTAGCTAATCCAGGAGCAACAAAACTTGGAAGTATAAAAAATTTAATTAGAAGACCTCAAGGTGGAATAAATACTTCTCAAGTTACAAGACCATTTCAAATTGATTCTCCTGCTGGGTTTAGAGGACCTTTTCCTGTTCCAGCAGGAACAGAAAGTTTTGGTACTGGTGGTGGAGGTTTTGTTGGACCATTTCCAATTCCTGGACCTGAAGGTCAAATTACTCAAATAAAAACAACTAAAAGATTATCTGGAGCTTTTCACGAAACTAAAAGAGCTTTAGGTCTTTTATCAAAACAAGCAGGTGTTGGACGAATAAGATTTTTAGCTATGAATGGTGCATTTAGTAACTCTAAGAGATTTATGGATGCATTGAATTTATCAGTACAAAGTTTCAATGGTACTGGAAAAATGGCAATCAAGATGAGCAGGAATTTACAAATTGGATTTATTGGTTTAGCTCAAGCTACTCAAGCTGTAACCGCTGCAGTAAAGGGATTTGCTTTAACACTCGGTAGAGTCTTTTTACCTCTACTTGCTTTTGCAGGTATATTCAAAATATTTGAAAGAATAGGTGCAAGAAGAAGAAGCATGGATGAGTTCGCTCAAGGTATTGGTGAAATAACTGGTTCGATAGTTGACTTAGAAAGAGAAAGAGTAAATCTTCAAGAATTACAAGAATTTAAATTGGAACTCATTGACCAAGATGCAAGTGATGCAGCAATAAAATCAGTCGAAGGTTTAATTGAAACAACAACAAGGGGTATAGCTTCTTTAGAATCACAAATTAGAACAACTGCTGGTGAAGATATTATGAATTTAGTATTTGCACAAGACCCAGGTATAAAAGGTAGATTTAAAAACCTTGCAGAAAGCACAGGTTTAGATAAGACATCATTACAAAATCAAATATTTGGTGGTCTTTCTGGAATAGTAACTGATATACAAACTGGTAAATCACCTACTGTAGGTAACTTAGTAGAGGCTATAGCTGAAACAACATTTGGTGATGCAGGAATAGATAAAGGTATTAGAAAATTAGCTGAAGAAGGTAATCTTTTAGAGGCTATACAAAAAGGTAGTTCTAGAGGTTTTGAAGTTGATGGTGCTTCAAGAAAAGATTTGAATGATTTCTTAAAAATTTATCAAGATATATTTGAAATAGCTACTGACGAAAAATTAGATAACTTAACTTTAGATAGTGCTTTCGACAACTCCAGTAAGATACTAGAAGCCAAAGCACAATTTTTAAATAGACAACAAGAATTACTGATTGCTGAAGGTAAGATGTCACAAGCAGAATTTCTTGATGCAACAAAAGAAGAAAATTTTCAAGAAGCATTCAGTAAAGTGCAAAAAATTATTGTTGAAGATATTGAAAGAACAGCAAATGCAGCAGATGATGCAAAAGAAAATATAGAAGATTTAGAAGCTGAAACTGTAAGATTATCTAAAACTATTGAAGATAATTTAGAACAGGCAGTCAATAGTGCAATTAATTCTTTGGAAAAACTTCCTGAAGCTGCAAGAATGTCAGCGACAGAATTTATGTCTAACCTTACAGAAAATCTACAAAGAACAAAAGCATTTGAAGAAGGTATAGATAATTTATTTAATATTGCTCCACTTCTTGCAAAACAATTATCTCAACAAGGTGTAGTAGCTGAGGAAGTACTTGCTGGTTTCCTTGCTAATCCAGCAGCAGCATCACAACTTGAAAAACAATTACAACAAGTTGTGGGACCAGAATTAGCAAAACAATCTGCAGATTCTATAAAACAAAATGCCAGTCAGTTTGAAGAAGCAGGAGAAGCTTTTACTGACGCATTAATAAATTCTTTTGAAGATAAAGAAGATGAGATTGCAGAAGCATTTGTAAAGCCAATAGATAGTGCTGTAGAAAAAATATTAGAAAAGTATGGAATAGATTCTCCATCGCAATGGATGTACGACAATGTTGGTGTACCAATGGCTCAAGGTGTTATTGATGGATATGTATCTTTAGAAGAAGATATGGAACGAGCTTTTGTAAGTTCAATCATTGCAGGCATAGAAGGATTACAACAAGAGTTTGGTATTTATACTGCAGCAACTGATGCAGCAAGAAATGTTACACGAGCTAATAAAGGTTTACTAGATTCTGAGATTGCTTTAAATGCTGAAAGAAGAAGAGCAGCTAGTTTTCAAGACAGATTAGCAGAAAATCTAAAAGAACGTACAAAACTTGAAATAGAAGGTAGAGCAGGTGTAATAACATTAGACGAAGAGATTGGTTTACTTAGACAAAAAATAAGTTTAGAAGATAAGGTAAGAAAAGCAGGTGGTAATAAGTCTGCAAGAGAATTGTTAGCTATACAAAAAGCAGAAGAGAATATTACTGACCTCAGAGCTATGCAATCAAAAGGTGTAATCAGCAACTTAGAATTACAAGCGGCTGAAGAAAGATTAGCTGAAATGAAAGGCGAAGATGTTACTGAAGATGAAAGAAAGCTTATGATTTTAGAGCTAGCACAAGCAGAAAGAAATCTTAATGAAGCGACAGCTAAAGCTTTAGAAATTGATGATAGATTAGTAAAAGTTAGAGAAGAGGGATTTGCTCTAAGAGATGAATCAATAACTCAAGCTGATAGATTGAAAATAGCAGAAGAAAATGTTGCTGCTGCAAAAGAAAAAGTGATTGAAGCAGACCATAAATACGATATGGCAAGAGCTAAGTTTGTAGAAGAAACTCAATACAATTCTGAATTTATGAATAACCTTTTAGCTATACAAGAAGAGTTTGGACATCTTGGACTTGATATTGATACTACTGCAGAAAAGCTTGCTAGCCTTCCTGCAGTTATGGCAAGTGCAACAACAGGTGTATTGCATGAAATAGCAAAAACCTTATCAGGTTTTGAAACAATGACAATGTATATTGCAACTCTTACAGGATTTATGGGTTCATCAGAATTTAGAACTTTCTCTGAAGAGCTAAATAGACAACAAGCAGCTGGAAATGATTTATCACAAGGTATTGGAAGAAAAAATCCACCATTTGCTCATCAAACTTCTGGATTTAGTATGTTACCTTCTTATATTCAAGAAGCATATAGAAGAGTCGATGAAAATATTTTGAGTCAACTTCCTGACTATATGAAATATGGAATGGGTGGAAGAGTCAAAGGTTATAAATACGGAGGAAGAGGAGACCCTATGACAAGGGCACTTGTTGGTGAGTATGGTCCAGAAGAAGTAAAATTTATTCCTGGAAACGGTTTCTTAGTGAAACCATTAGGAACTGGTTCTTCGGGAACTATGGTAAATAATTTAAATGTAAACGTAACAGGAGTTCCTTCTGACCCAATCAATGCACGAAAAGCTGCTGTACAAATAAGTAAGGCTTTGAAAAAACTTGATAAAGAAGGTTCTTCAGGAACAGGACTTAGAAGGAACTAATGGCTAATCAAGTACACATAGGAAGATTAAGTTTTACTTCACCAGCTAGTTTAGATTTTTCTGGTGGAGGTGGACAAAGAGATTTATCTTTATCAGGAAAATTAGCAGAAACAAATATTGCAGAAGCGAAATATATTAGAGATGAACTTATTGCTATGGCTCAATCTATGCAATACGTTCCTTTTAGATATGATGGAGATTCGAGTTTCGACGGTTTTGTTTATGTCACAGATAGTTCAGTTGATATTGCAAGATATACTTTAGGTGGTATTAATTATCAAATAAGTATGGAGTATATGGGTAAAGTAGGTGAGATTGTAAAAGAATCTGTAATGACTGGAAAGTTAATAGATAACAATCACAGTATTACTTCTACCACTAATCAGTTCCATGTTCCTCCTGCAAATCACTACAACTATTTTCATGAGAGCGACCCAACAAATGGTACTAGACTTGCAAGTGACCAAACTACAACTTCAACATCAGATACTGTTAGTTTACAATTAAAGACTTCAAATAATTTACGACAAAAAAATGCTCAGTATCATGTAAATCCTGCAGATTTTTACAAAGGTGCTGTCAGAGTAATTACTGATTCAAAACTAAGACAAGGATTAAACTCTCCTAATACACCAGCAGGAGCAATTATAGAAAATGGTATTTTAAAAATTGTTATTGGTTCAATTTACGACAAAAAAATGCTCAGTATCATGTCAATCCTGCAGATTTTTACAAAGGTGCTGTCAGAATAATTACTGATTCAAAACTAAGACAAGGATTAAACTCTCCTAATACACCAGCAGGAGCAATTATAGAAAATGGTATTTTAAAAATTGTTATTGGTTCAAGTGCTAATCAATCCAGATTTACAACAAGCATTTGGGATGCAACAAGTTTTGCTTCTGAACAAGAGTATGCAGTTCATAGAGGAACACCAACATCAGGACAACAATTAGCTACTGAGTATCAAGGATGGAAGAGTATTCAAATATTAAGAAACATGCCTGAGCTTTGCATAATCAGATGTACTTCTAACTTTCAATCTTCAGGACAAGACAGATTAACAATGGATATATCTTTAAGAAGAGGAGCACATCATGCATCAATTATTTTTAATCAATCACCAAAAACATCAAGGTTAAATTTATCAGTAAGTTCTGCTCCAGGTTCTTCAGCATCAAGTGCGACTGGATATATCAAAGCAGGTGCAAATGATAGTGATGGTAATAAATTTATTTTTGGTTCTCCTGTAACTTTCACAAGTGACTTAACAAGAGGATTAATACATCCAACTACTGGAGGTACACAATTCAAAACTTTTGTAGGTTATGAACTTGCTCAAACAAATGGAAGTATAAATAGTGGTGACGCAGCTGATAGTGTTCGTGACCAGTATTTAGATAACGTATCCGAATATTGTAAGATAATCAAAGCATGAGTGTAACAGAAAAATTAATGGCTCCAGGAGTATTCAATGTCTCCTTAGATATTGACTTAGTTCCTAACTCTATTGTTAATTCAATAGAACCTTGGGAACATGTAGTGATTATGCCTGCAAGAGTCTCAGAAGATGAACTTGATGACTCAAGTATGTTAGCAAGTGCAGAATATTGTTAATTCAATAGAACCTTGGGAACATGTAGTGATTATGCCTGCAAGAGTCTCAGAAGATGAACTTGATGACTCAAGTATGTTAGCAAGTGCAGAATATGTAGGAATTATTAATGAACTTACTATTGAAGAAGAGTCAGTTGAAATAGAAGGTAGTGGTCTTGTATCTTATTTAGGAGACAGTGAAACGAGAGGATTACCAGTTGCAGAGAAAGGTGGTCTTTCAGCTAAAAGAGTTTACGAAGATAAGACTTTATCATTTGTTCTTGATAATTCTAGCGGTGCTCCTTTTGGAATACTTCGAGAAGGAAATGAAGGTAAACAAAGAGCCATCAGAGCAGGAACTATTACTGACCCAACAAAATCAAACACTAAACTTCTTTTAAATTTTAATGGAACAAATAATGCTACAACTACAACAGACGCTTCTGATGTAAGTAATACAATAACATTTTTTGATGACGCAAAAATATCAACAGCTCAAAATAAATTTGGGGGTTCATCTTTGTTTTTATCTGGTGAATCAGACCATCTATTGATTGACTATAACAATGAGTTAAATCTTGATGAAAGAGATTTTACTATTGAATGGTGGGAATATAGGTTAGCTCCGTGATGTCTTATGCCTCAATTTGATTTAGCAAACGCTTCGTTATCTTCTTCTGGATTAACAAAGATTAAAACAGCAGAAAAGTATATACCTTTTGTTTATGATGATGGATACCCAATCATATCTGGAACGGGAGTTAGCTATGAAGATAACGACCCAAAACCACCATCAGCAACAACAAATTTTATATCTGATTTTTATGGACGTGTACCTTATGACCCAGACTTTCACAAACAAATAAGAGGAACACTTACTATTGGATATGGTACGACTTTTGATGGTAAACCAGGAAAACAAGATTTATTTAATCAAGTCTATACAGATGGTATAGCCATTGGTGGTACTACATATATATTTCCTGTTCAGTTTTTAGAAGCAAATGCAACTAATAGCACTGGTGGTTTTTTTGGTGGTTTTTTTAAAAACGAATCAGGAACACAAATAACTAATTCACCTATAAGACTTAAATACACAGGTAATGATTCTACAAATTCAACTAAAGTATTTAATGCAACTCTTGCAGACCAACTATTACAAGATAAACTTGCTGCATCAGTAGCTAAAGTAAAATCTGTATTTAGTGGAAGTGAAGATGCTTTTCCTTATAGCAATACTTTAGCTCAAACACATTTTGATATGATGGTTGCTATTTGCTTTCATCAAGGTCAAGCTGGTTTTGAGTTTTCTTACTTTGTAAATAGATATAAGCAAGTTGATGGTACATCAGTCACAAATGCTTCTCATTTGACTGCATACAATAATTCAGCTTATGCACTAATGTGGCTTGCAGCAGTAGGACATGAAGGAACTTATTATTGGGTAAAACCACAAATTGATAGAAGAAATAATGATATTGATGAATTATTAGGTACTGCTGGCTCAAGAACCTTCCCAACAAATGTAAATCCTATTACACAACCTGATTGGTCCAACAAATGTAAATCCTATTACACAACCTGATTGGTATCAAGGAACAGATATACCAGTAGAATACTTTGAAAATTTAAAAAATGTAGATTTAGGACTAGATGGTTCTGTTGGTGCAAGAAACTCAACAAGTAGAACTGTTATACCTGATGAAACTCAAACTTTCTTTACACCATCGGTTGACTTTCATACTGGTACACAGAGTGCATTAAGACAAGCAGGTATTACAACTGACCTTGCAGATTTCTATACTGGTAATAGGTCTGTTTATAGTTCAGAACCTGGAAGTGCAGATTTCTATGAAAATGACCCACTATATCAAAAATATTATTCAAAATTTTGGCAACCAAATGAAAAGTTTTATCATGGTGCTGATGTTGTTGGTTCACCAAGAACTGCAACAAATCACGGGGCAGTATTCAGTGCAAATCCTGATGGTCAAACTCCTGCATTTATGTTTGGTATTAACGAAGATGGTTCTGGAATTTCAAGAGTTTATCTAAGAAGTAGTTTATCTCAAAGCACAATATCATCAGGAACTGACACAGTAGTTTATCTCAAAGCACAATATCATCAGGAACTGACACAACTATATGGGATATAGCTGATGGAAAAATACTTGGAACAATTGATTACGGACAATGGAATCATTTTGCTATTACAAGAAAAGGTAATGTATTTAGAACTTTTAAAAATGGAACAAAAGTAACAGAGTGGACTTCACCAAAAGCAATAACTAGAAGCACAAGAGATGGAACATTAAAATTTTCTATAGGTCGTTCTCAGGGTTCAGATTATTTTAAAGGATATTTAGATGGATTAAGAGTTACAAAAGGTTCTGCTTTATATACAAGTAACTTCACTCCTTCAACTACAGAACTAAGTACAACATCAACTACAGGTTTATACAATGGTGAACACTATGTTGAATCAGTATATTCTGCAATAAATAAAGTTTCTCAAGGTTTATACAATGGTGAACACTATGTTGAATCAGTATATTCTGCAATAAATAAAGTTTCTCAACAACTTGATACAGAGTACAGGGTAAACACTGACGGAACATTAGATGCAGGACTAAAAGAAGTATTATTTGAAGGACACGGTACAAATGAACCACCAGCAATAATAGTTAGAGATGTATCTGGAGAAGACCCATCTATATCAGGTCTAACTCCTGAACAGATAACAGCACAGTTTGATGCAGAGGATTATGTATCAGGTGTTGAATTACTAACACAAGCACAAGGTTCATCACAACAAGCAGACCATGCAGAAGCTTTTGATGAGAATACTCCATATAGAGATTTGTTTGGAGCAAAATTAGAAAGAGTTCAGTTTGTTGGAGAATCTGACATACCTAATGTACAAAGACAAGATAGAGCACAAGCTTACTTAACAGAATTTAAAAAAATTAAAAAAACACTTAACTTATCTTTAGAAGCTTATGAAATACAAGGTGATTTTAAAGTTGGTGACATGATTTATGTTTATGACCCTGAAATACGATTTGAAGATACAGAAGCAAAAAGAATAGAAGATGGTAGAAATTCTTTATTTGAAGTAGCTTATCGTGGACAAATAATCAATCCAGAAAAAATTAGAATTACAGGAATCACTTATCCAGTAAAAGATGGTTATGGTGTTTATTTAAGAAAAGTTGCATCAACTTCTCCATATAGAATTGAATATGTAGATGTTACTGATTATGTGAAATGGGAATCAGGCAATACAACCTTAGATATAGGTGACTTAACAAAAAGAATTGGTGATGATTTAAGACTTACAAATGCAGTGACAGGTGTTACTTCTGGTACAAGAAATACTGGGGTTAAGAAACCTAGACACCCAGATACACTTGTAGAGGGAAGTCTTAAGTTAACATCGGCTACTGTTCAAGATGATTTAGGTAGAGATAATGCAATAATATTTGTACAGTGGGAAGAACCTACTGATGATTCTGGTAATCCAGTACAAAATGGTTTGCAATATCAAATAGAGTGGAAAGCAACAAATACTACTGGTGATTATCAATCTTCTTTTGTAACTTGGAATTCAAGCAATGATTTTACAATAGAAGGTCTTCAGCTGAATACAAGTTATGAAGTAAGAGTAATTGCAATTCTTACAAATGCTAATCAATCAGAACCAGCAACTGGTACTGTTACAACAGCTTTAGATACAAATGCACCTTCAAAACCAGCACAGGCTTCAACAATTGCAAGTGGTGCTTTAAGAGTTCAAATAGTACATAATTTAGCAAGAGTAAAAGATGATTCAGGAAATGTTATTGGCTCACCAACTAACTTTACTCTACAAAGAGATATTGACCACTTAAACGTTTATGCTTCTACATCTTCAGGATTTTCATTAGCAACATCAACACTCAAGGCACAATTCAAAGTTGGGGAAATACCATGTACGGCTTCTCATATTAAACATCAAATACCTGCAGTTGGTGAAATACAAATGCCTAATGGTTCAACACATTTCTTTAGATTTACTGCAGTTGATGCAGCAGGAAACGAATCTGAAGCATCTGATGAACAATCAGCAAATGGTAATTTAGTAGCTACTGCTAATATTTCAGACGCAGCTATATCAAGTGCAAAGATTGCAAACTTAGCTGTTACTGATGCAAAGATAGCAACTTTATCTGCAGGTAAAATAACTGCAGGTACTATATCTGGTCAAGAAATAATTGTTGGAACTAATACTTCTGATAGTGCAATTATAAAATCAAGTAATTATTCTACTGGTTCTGCAGGTTGGAAAATAGATGCAGATGGTACAGCTGAATTTCAAAATGCAACTATAAGAGGTGCTTTAAATGCAGATGATATATCGGCTGGTACTTTAGACTTTGCAAATTTATCAATTAGTTCATCAGACATTATCAATACGATTGCAGAAAATGCTATATTAGCAAAAATCGGTAATGGTGCTATATCTGATACAAAACTTGGAAATATATCTGCTAATAAAATAACAGCAGGCACTATGTCAGCTGACAGAATTAATGGTGGTACTATAACAGGTACTACAATGTCTGCGGATTTAATATCTGGTGGTTCTATATCTGCGGATTTAATATCTGGTGGTTCAATCTCTGCAGATTTAATATCAGGTGGTTCTTTATCTGGAGATGTTATAAGTGGTGGAACAATAAATGGTACAACAATAAATGCTGGAACAATTACAACAGGAACACTTAATTTAAGTAATCTTACAGTTTCTGGAACAATGTCTGCAGACAGAATATCTGGTGGAACATTACAAGGTATGACAATATCTGGTGCAACTATATCAGCCGTATCCGTTTCATCTGTTGGAGGTGTTTCTGCTGGTGGAGCAGTAACTGGTTCTTCAGCAACTTTTTCTGGAGTTACTAAAGGTTCTACATTTCAATCCTCAAGTAATAGTTCCAGTATAGGTTTTGGTACTACTTCTGTATTTATAAGGGGTGGAGGTACTACAAACATAACAGCAGGAAGCACTAATAAATCTCACGGTCATTGGGCTCCTTCTATAAATAATATATATGATTTAGGTACAACATCTTTAAAATGGGATGATGTAAGAGCTACAAACTCAACAATACAAACATCTGACATAAATCTAAAAGATAATGTTGTTACTACAGACTTAGGTTTAGATTTTATAAATGATTTGACACCAATCGAATACACTTGGAAAGCTTTTGGTGGCGGAGAAGAAGATGACGAAACTATTGACCCTGTAGCGGGAACAAGAACACATTTAGGTTTCTCAGCACAAGATATAAAAGAAAAATTAATTATTCATAAAGGTGATGACCAAAATATTGCTATATATACAGAATCACAATACGCAGATGATTTTGATGAAGAAAATGATACTAACGAATATGGTTTGAGAACTGGTGAGCTTATTCCAGTCTTAACTAAAGCAATACAATGGTTTGAGAACTGGTGAGCTTATTCCAGTCTTAACTAAAGCAATACAAGAGCTAAGCACACAGATTTCAGATTTGACTGCTAGAGTAGAATTATTGGAGGGATAATGTCGGAGGAAAATAAAGACGACCTAAATATAGATTATAAATTCTTAGACCATCAATATAAGATTGCTTATGTTTTAAGAAGAATCGAAGATTTAGAAAGAGAGCACTTTGCTTTAATGATTGATAGGTTAGATGAACAACATTCAGAATATGAACAATGGTATCTAGCTGTACAAGAAGTGAAGAAAGAGTTAGCAAGAATGAAACATATATACGAATCGTTAGGAGGTACATTCGGAAGTGAAATTCCAGGTATGGGGTAATTAAAACATGGCAATAACACAGACACATACATCTACTTCACAGATGTCAGGGGATGCTGCAGCAGACCATATTCTAGATGGTTCTTTTGGTTTTAATCTTAATAACGCTGTTCTCAAACTTATAGATTCAGAACATAATTTACACGCAGACGGACAAACTATAATTTCTGATGGTACTTTTGTAATAGGTACCAATGCTTCTAAAAAACTAATCTTTTCAACAGATGATACAGAAAGAATCCAGATTACAACAGATGGTGCTCTTGACATACTTTCTGAAAAATTACTTATAAATGGAAATGCAGGGTCATCTGGTCAGATGCTTACTACAGATGGTTTTGGTAATATATCTTGGAGCACACCTGTAACACAAGAGAATGCTTTTAAAACATTAGCTGTATCTGGACAATCAAATGTTGTAGCAGACCAAGCAGGTGATACATTAAATATTGCAGCAGGAACTGGTATAGTTGTAGCAGACCAAGCAGGTGATACATTAAATATTGCAGCAGGAACTGGTATAAGTATTTCTACAAACGCTTCAACAGATACAATAACAATTACAAATACAAATACTTCTGCAGGAAGCGAAGCATTCAGAACAATTGTTGCAGGCGGTACAACAATACAAGCAGATAATAATACAGATACATTAACACTTACTCCAGGTTCTAACGTTACATTTACTGTAGATGCAAACAATGATTCAATAACAATTAATGCAAATACAGATGGTGAACTTAATCAAAATGCTTTTACACAAGTACAATCAACAAATCAGAATACTTTGAGTGCAGATTCAACTTCTGCCGCTTTAAAATTTAATTCAGAAAACAATACATCAGTTGATAGTAGATATGATTCTAATAGGGACAAAGTCACTGTCACAACAGACACTTCAACCAATGAAGTTAAAGTAACTAATAATGTACCAATGACTTTTGCTTTAAAATTTAATTCAGAAAACAATACATCAGTTGATAGTAGATATGATTCTAATAGGGACAAAGTCACTGTCACAACAGACACTTCAACCAATGAAGTTAAAGTAACTAATAATGTACCAAAGACTTTTTCAATGGCATCTAAAATACCTATAGTTATGCACTCTGGTGCAACTCAAGGTATGCCACTAAGAAATAAATTTTTTAATGTAGCTACAACAGACCCTGTATCTGGAGGGGGAAGTTCTGTTGGTGTAAGCACTAGAAGTATTCCTATTTTAAAATCTGATGGGTCAACCGCAGATGTTTTAATGCCAGCAAAAACTGATAACAGTACGCTACAATTGACTGTACTGAATACTTCGGGAAGCAATCAAACAATGGATATGGAAGTAGCTGAATAATGGCAGAAAAAACACCAGTAAGAGTAAATTTTGATAACAGTAATAATGCTGTTGGTTTTGCTGAATATCAATCAGCAGATTTTATAGGTTTAGATGATGGTGGAACAGGTGGTTCATATGCATCATTAGCAGCTTTACTTGAAGGTATAGGATTAGGTACATCTGACTCTCCTACATTTACAGGACTAACTACTTCTGGAAATGTAACAATAGGTGGTAACTTAACTGTTGACGGAAGTACTACAACAGTAAATAGTACAATCACAACATTAGATGACCCAATAATCACATTAGGCGGCGATACTGCACCAGCTTCTGATGATAACAAAGATAGAGGTGTTGAGTTTAGATATCACACTGGTTCAGGTGCAAAGATAGGTTTCTTTGGTTTTGATGACAGTAGTGGTAAATTTACTTTTATTCCTGATGCAACAAATACAGCAGAAGTATTTAGTGGTTCTGTCGGAACTATTGTTGCAAACTTAGAAGGTAATGTTACAGGTACAGTTTCTAGTCTATCTGGTTTAGATACAGATAATCTTACTGAGGGTTCATCGAATCTTTACTTTACCAACGAAAGAGTTGATGACAGAGTTGGTGCATTATTAATAGATTCAGCAACTTCTGGTATAGATATTAATTATGATGACGCCAATAATCAGCTAACAATATCTGCTGATTTAAGTGAGATTACAACAGACTTAAATGAAAGAGTTGA
>VTLG01015881.1_pt1 | contig 16764 bp, 26 predicted proteins | sample 4694571 | NCBI WGS metagenome assembly VTLG01 (sample SAMN12604809, study PRJNA352737) | marine metagenome | biome: ENVO:00000447; feature: ENVO:00000209|ENVO:00000569|ENVO:01000036; material: ENVO:00002151; isolation source: viral sequences binned using virsorter ...
ATTGTAGGTCAAGAGCAATTGCCTGTTTTAAAAATGAATATGAAGTTTTTGAACAATGGCGACTTGCAAAAGCAAATCTAGTATCTAAACACCAAACATGGATAGATACGATTACCAAACAATGCGATCAATTAAAAATTGGATTGAAAGCATACAGGTATTTGAGTGAGGGTATTGAACTTGCAAATGAGTTAGGTATTCAATTAGATGAGGCAGAACTAATCAGAACTAACTCAACAGGCTTAACTATCTACAATCCAAGTAATCTTGCAAGTATGATTAAAGGCATGAAAAACAAACAATTAAATAACACAAGAGAGGCGAAGATATTGGCAAGAAAACAATATGAAGAAAGTCTAAATTAGACTTGACAAGGGCTATCCTATAATATAGGATAGTCCTATAACAGAAAGATATAAAATGGAAAACAACACACAATTTAAAATCACTTATTATTCTAATAAGGATAAAAAACACATAACAAGACAAGGCAAATGGGACGAGAAGTGCAGATATTGGACTTCTAAAATGGGTGCAAAATTAATGACATATTTTGACATGGACGCACAAGGATACAGAACTGCCAAAGGCAGTTGGAAAGTGAGGTATTAATGTTGTACGCAATTTACTTTTCATTGCATTTTGCAATGATATTTCTTGGAGTGGTTTTAGCTATTCACTTTGATTTTACTATAGGTGTACTGATTGCAACTACATTTGGAGTTAAATTCTTTTTTATGTTACCAAATAACAAGGAGGGTTTCTAATGCCTAATAAACATTTTTGTCAAGGACCAATGTGTCATGAAAGAGTTACACAAGACAGGTTTCTAAAATCTCGTGGAGTAATTCGTGGAAGATATGCATTATTTACTAGGGACGCAGATAGTTATTGTAAACGAGGTAAATATTTTTGTAGTACTAATTGCGAGAGCCTTTGGTTAGATGAGCACATGGAACACATTGAACAAGGTCGACCGATTGAGTTTATCAGACACAGACGAGAAACAGGAGGATATCACAAGGTTAAGGTCGAAGATAGTTATTATGGTCCAAGTCATAGAATTGAAAGGGTTGACAATAGAACAGAAATAGACTAGGATAATCCTATAACAGAAAGGTATAATATGACAAATAAAACAGAAGAACGTAAGAATAGATTTAGTGGAGAGTCTTACATGCTAACTAAAGAAGAGGCGAAAAGACATGACGCAATCTTTCTTAATGAATTAGGTGCAACGATCGAGGACAAAGAGTCTGGTATCGATGGCACATCTAAACTATGGGATAAGGTACGAGCCGATCTCGATTGGTTTAGACAACACAATGCCGAAGCATACATGGTTCTGTTAGACTAGTCATCTAGCCGTGGCCCTAACGGGCCACGGCTCCCACACATTACATATCAATAGAGGTACCAGGCCCAAGGCCAATTAAATTTAGTTTATATAAGTCGATACACCTTAAATAAAAAAGGGGTCCCACTACTTCAGGTTGTAATGCTTGATTTAGACAGTTAATGGTGGTAAAAAACTTATTGAACATCTACAATGATGCAAAAATTTTTTAAAAATTTTTATGAATTTAAATAATATAGATATAAGTAAATTACCTGCCGACATTAGAAAAGAACTTTTACAGTTACAAGTATTGGTAGCTGAAAAAAAAATTAAAAATCGTGCTAAAAATGATTTTATGTCCTTTGTCAAAGCTGTGTGGCCCGAGTTTATAGAAGGTGCACACCACAGAGTCATAGCACAAAAGTTCAATGACCTTGCTACAGGAAAAATTACACGTCTAATTGTAAACATGCCACCAAGACACACGAAATCTGAGTTTGCATCTTACTTGCTACCAGCATGGATGGTGGGCCGTAATCCAAAATTAAAGATTATACAAGCAACTCACACGGGTGAACTTGCAGTTAGGTTTGGTCGTAAAGCAAAAACACTAATTGATAGTGAAGATTATAAAAAAATTTTTGATACGACACTTAGAGAAGACAGTCAGGCTGCTGGTAGGTGGGAAACTGCACAAGGTGGAGAGTATTTTGCAGCTGGTGTTGGCGGTGCAATCACGGGCCGTGGTGCGGACCTCTTGATTATTGATGACCCACACTCAGAGCAAGACGCAATGTCAGCTTCAGCGTTTGATAACGCTTACGAATGGTATACATCAGGACCACGTCAGCGTTTGCAACCTGGTGCTAAGATCGTTTTAGTTATGACAAGGTGGTCAAAAAAAGATTTAACAGGAATTTTACTTAATAATCAAAAAGATGTTAAAGGTGATCAGTGGGAAATTGTAGAATTTCCGGCAATCATGGACCACGGAACTAAAAAAACACCGGTATGGCCACAATATTGGAAATTAGACGAGCTAGAAAAGGTAAAAGCAACTCTTCCTGTTGGAAAATGGAACGCACAATGGATGCAAAAGCCAACTTCTGAAGAAGGAGCGCTTATAAAACGAGAATGGTGGACCAAATGGGATAAAGATCATCTTCCAGATTGTCATTATGTCATTCAATCAATGGATACAGCGTTTTTAAAAAAAGAAACAGCCGATTATTCTGCAATTACAACGTGGGGAGTGTTTTATCCGAACGAAGATAGCAAACCAAATTTAATTTTGCTCGATGCATTAAAAGATCGGTTTGAGTTTCCAGAATTACGTCGTGTAGCGTTAGATCAATACAAATATTGGAATCCTGACATGGTTATCGTTGAGCAAAAAGCATCTGGAACTCCGTTAACGCACGAACTAAGGCAAATGGACATTCCAGTGATGACTTTTACGCCAAGTCGTGGTAATGATAAGCACGTACGTGTAAATTCTTGTGCACCGCTGTTTGAAGCTGGCGTAATTTGGGCTCCTGACAGAAAATTTGCAGAAGAAGTTATTGAGGAATGTGCATCATTTCCATACGGCGATCATGACGATTTAGTCGATTCTATGACTATGGCTGTTATGCGATTCAGGCAGGGAGGTTTCCTACCTCATCCAGAAGATTATGAAGATGAAAAAACAGAACCTAGGAAGATGGAGTACTATTAATGTCAATATCGTTGTTAAGACAGTTGTTAATGAAGGACGCAGTTAAAAAATCTGCTGGTTCTTCTGGTATAATGACTATTAATAAAAATATTTCTCAAGAGGTTGAAAAACAAGTACAAAAATACGTAAACGATGCATTAGCACAAGGTGTTGATTTAGACACGTTATCAGAATCACAATTAAAATATATTATTGAATTAAATAAACCAAAAATACCTAAAGTTTATTCTGGTCAAGAAGCCATGGACCAATTAAATCAATTGTTTCCTCAAAAAGGTAAAATACTTCCATTTAAACAAAAAAGAAGTTTTGCAGAAGAGATAGAAGCCATGAAAAAAAGTGGTGACATTGTAGATGAAGACAAAATGGTGATTAGTGAAAAAATTACAGACAGAGAAATGTTTAAAGATGCTAGTAAAAGATTTAACAAAACAGATGTTATAGCAGATACAGTTGCAAGAATAACATCTATGGAACCAGTTGCAGCATTAAAAGAAGCAAACAAAGTTATTAAACGAGAAGGCATCTATAAAAATTTAGACAAAACTCAATCTAAAAAAATTTTAGCTGATACTGAAGATTGGATTTTTCAAAGAAATACAGATGACTTGTATGACTATAATAAAAATAGACCATTTAGAGATGACCCTAATTTTGATCCCGATGATCCTGATTATCAAAATTATGTAAAAAACAGAGATAAAGATGACTATGCAACAGGTGGACGTGCAGGTTATTCTTTAGGTTCACTAGTAAGTCAAGCACGTCAAGAAAACGATGGCATTGAAGCAAGATTAGAACAACTAGGTGGTGACGTAACTGCTGCCGAACAATTGTTACAACAAATTAATGAAAGATTAGAATCAGCTGGATCTAGTGTACCTGAAGGTGGTGGACAACTTACACAACTTCCTGGTGGTCTTGGTACTTTAGCATCTGGAGTGCCTACAGGTTTAAATAGATTTCCTGAAGGAGCACCAACAACACCACATCCAAACTTATTACGTCCTGGTGCGGCTGCACAACCAGTTAACTTTTTTAATGCTGACTTACCAAATAAATTAACACCTATAGACCCTTACAGAAACACACAATTAGCTGGATTGAGTCAAGACGGTCAACGATTTGATTCTGCTCAAGGTGCGTTTGATGCTCTTGCAGACTATACTAAAAAACAACGTGAGGCTAATCCTTATACTAGAAATATGATTGGCACTGAAATGTATCAAGGTGACAAAGGATTTGAAAATTTTACTAATTATTTTAATCAAGTAAATGATCCAAGCTACACTGCACCATCACCACAATTAGTAGCTTCATCACAACAAAACCTACAAAAAGCATTACCTGGTTTATTTGCAGACGGCGGTGTTGCAGGATTATTGGGTGAGAAAAAAGAAACAGCAAGACAATCATATAGAGAAGCAGGGTACGTTGAAAAAGCGTATGCACCAAGCACAACAGCTAAAGCACCACCATCAATGGGATTTGGAAATCCACCATCAAACAATAAAGCTAGTGGTGGAGATGAGAATCCACCTCTAAGACAACTAGAACCACCTCTAAAACAAATAAAACCACCAACTACAGGAATAGGAACTATTCCTACAAAAAGCAGAGCAAGAGACATTCTTTCTCGTTTTAAAGAAAATCAAAAAACACAACTTCTTAAAAATTATTTATCAAATGATCCACTTTATCAAACTTATGTTGATAGAGGTTTATTGAATTGGGATAATATTAAAAGCTACGACGACGATATAAACAAGCTAATAGAAAACAAAAATATACAAAATAAAGGGGAACAACTTGGAGATTTATTAAAGCTTCAAAGTGGAGCGTGGGGTTATACTCGACCATGGAATAGGACAGATGACAGTCTTTACATTGACGATATAGATAAATTTGATCCTACTTGGACACCTGGATGGACTGGTGATTCAAAACAGGAAAGACTTAATAAAAGAATTGCAGAAGTTATTGGACATGAAGCAAGACACCAAGTTTTAGGAGAAGGTATGAATGTTCCTTATAGAAGTATTTTATTAGACGAAGAGATAAACCAAATAAAGGAAGGAATAAATAGTGGGGAGATCGATAAAGATGTAGGAAACAAGATTCTAAAAAATTTGAGCCAGAGTTGGGCAGGAGATCCTTATTCTCAAAAAGTAGATACAAATTTAGCAGATAGTGGTGCTTGGCAAAACTATAAAAGTAAGTATGATGCTAATCCACTCAACTTTAAAGATACTCATGAACTAGTTACTACAATGGGAGATTTTCAATCATATAACAACCCAACTATTTATGATGACATTTATGAAACTGTCCATGGAGGTATGCCAAGAAATTTAAGTTCTAATGTAGCTGATGAATTGTATGATGCATCAGTACAAGTTGGTAAAGATTTTAGTGCTCGTACTCTTGGTGAAAAATATGAAAACATTGATCCTGTTATGGTTGAAGGATTAAAAAGAGCATATCCAGATGAAGATATAGATCAAACTTTAAGAGAAATGAGCACTAGACAGGTTATGGATTTGTTACAGGACAATTATGAATATGACAAAAAATATGCTAAAGGCGGACGTGCAGGCCACTACACAGGTGGCATGGTTGACGTTGAACCTAATTTATCTGATATTGGTCATGGTGCAGACGCATTGATGGCTAGAACAAGATTAATGTCGCCAGGTAGTCAAGCTACAACTTCAACAGGATTAAATTATTTACTTGCTGAAGATAATGACAACATAAGAATTCCGTTTAGTGCAGGTGGTGACGCTGGAAGACGTGCATTTTTAAAACTACTTGCAGCTTTAACAGGTGGTGTGGCTGCAGCTAAATCTGGAATATTAAGTTTAGGTGGTAAAGAAGGAACTAAAAAAGCTATAACAGAAACTGTAAAACAATCTGCAGGATCCGGAACACCTCCTCCATATTTTTTTAGACTTGTAGAAAAAATTAAATTTATGGGTGATGATACATTAGCGACGCAAGATAAAGCTATAGCTAAAAAATATAAGGACTACATTATGGAAGAAGACTTTGCAGGCAACATAGAAATTGTAAAAAAAGGTGAAGACCTTGCTGGAAATAAACTTGAAGATGTTTACATGAGTTACAAAGTAGATGACGTAGCGCTTAAAAATAAAAAAGGATTTGCTAAAGTTGAAGAGTATGAAGAGTTTACTGCAAGACCAGACATGGAAGGCAAGATGAAAGATGTTGAACCAGGGGTTCCAGATGAAGTTGTTGAAGAAGCTGGTAATATTGATGCTATGACACTTAAAAAAGCAGACGGTGGTCTTATAACTATGTTAGGAGAATAATGGAATACAATATAGAAACCATTTTAGAAATGTATGAGGATGATTATAATCCAAGTTCCAAGGTCCTTGGACCACGGAACATGGCTGATGGTGGACGGATGGAGTTTGGAAGAGGATTAAAAGTACTAGATAAAACAGAAAAAAAGAATGTTTTAAATTGGGGTAAAAATATAAGTGAAGGAGAATGGTCCTCTGAAAAAACATTAAAAGAATATAATAAAGCAAGTCGTGATAAAAAATTTAAAATTAGACAAGGAGTAACAACTGGTGCAGGTGATCCAGGTTTTAAAAAGAAAGGTGATGTTAAATCGTTAACAAAAGAACAACAAAAATTGTGGGATGCTACCATGGCTGACAAGGTAGGTAAATGGGAAGACTATGGAACCGTTAACAGAGGTAATTGGTTAAAAAATATTGATAAAAAACTTGATAAATTTAGCCAAACTAAAAATTTGTTAAGTAGAGAAGAACTAGGTAATTTTTTAACAAAAAATCTAGGAGTAGAGTTTGATAAATACAAAATTTTTGGTCGAAGATCTGGATTAATTTCTGGTGAAAAAAAAACTAAATTTGGACAATATGTTGATAATAAATTATTTGCAATAGAATTTGGAGACGGGCAACAAAAATATTATAAAAAACCAACCGATGCTCAAATAAAATTTATAAAAGAGAACTTACTTCAAGATGTTAGAAAAAATAGTTTAAATACAAATACATTAAATACTATAAAAAAAATAGACAAACTATATGGTTCTATTTATAAATCTGGAAATCTTCCTGATCTTAAATCTATGATGAAAAAACTTAATTTGACAGGAAATCAAATTGCTTATGCTGAAGCCCAACTAGCTAGAATATATGGTGGACATAAATTTGTTAATGGTCCAGATATTAGGGTAAATAATAAAACTTCTAATAGCATGTTTGATATTATAGCAAAGTCTGAATTTGGAAATCCTCGTAAAAATCAAGTGTATGAAATGTCTTTAGAACTTATAGATGAAGGATTAGGAAATGAGAAAGGCACGTTTAGAGATTTAAAAAACAAAGCTTTACAAATTTTAAAAGATAATAAAATTGATGTTTATGATCCTAAACAGGGCAAAAAAGCTTTTGGATTTAATATTGATGAACTTGCAGGAGTTACCGGATCTGGAAAAAGTAATAATATAGGCGTGTCTCAATTTATAAATGTTATGGAAGGAAACTTAAACACAAAAGAACTACAAAGTTTTCAAGGAGGTTTATCAAAAGCAAGAGCAGCAATTGAAGGTGCTAAAGGAACTCCTTTTTATAGCAAAGTTTTAAAAGAACAAATGGAAAAAATAAATACAAGAGCTCTTGGTTTAGAAAAAAAACATGGCATTAAACTTGCAAGATTAGAAAGACCTGCTGACATAAACAACATGTCAAAGAATGAAGTTAAAAGATTAAAAAATATAAAACTAGGAACTGGTGAAAATTTATATCAACGATTAGTTAAAGATGCAAAAGCTAGTGGATATAGTGTTAAAATGCCAAAAGACACTTTAACAATTCAAGAATTTGTAGATCCTAAAAACGCAGATCAAGTAAGAACTATGCTAGCAGATTTAGGTTGTCCTAAAAGTTTACAGAAAGCATCAGGTGGTAGAATTAAATATGGTAAAGGAACATCGTGTCCAGCTAAAGGTAGAGACATTATAGAAAAAGGATTAAAGAATGGATTTAAAAATAAAAATCAACAAGTATTGGCAGAAAGTATTTTAAAATCAGGTAGACTTTTAAAAGACGTTGTATCGCTTAGAAGTTTGTTTGGTCCAGCAGCTTTAGGATTTACTGCATTAGCTGAAGCAGGTTTTGTTAGTTATGATATGTTATCAAAGGGTAAATCTTTTAGAGAAGCAATTGGTGATAGTTTATTTAATTACGTGGTAAAAGGAACAGATTACGAAATAGATTCTGATGAAGAATTTATAAAAAGATTACAAAATATAAAAACAGGACCTAGTGGGTTACGTGATTTTAGTGACGAAGAAATAGGTAAGATGCAATATTTTAAAGAACAGTTAAAAGATATGGGCAGAGGTTTTGATTTATATAATAAATTAGGTACAATACAAAAAAATAGAGATGCAATAAGTATGAGTCCTGAAGATGCTTTTAGTGAAGGTGCTTTTCAATTAGATTTTGATAAACAAGAAGATGCAGCTCAAGCTGACATACGAGATTATGTTAAAACAGGCACTCCTCAAAGAGTTACTGATTATTTGTTTTCTGATGCAGCTACAGCAGGAGCAGATGCAGCTAAAAAAGCTGGTTTACTAGTTAGACAAGATCAGTTACAAGATGCAGGAACAGGTAAATTTTATCAATCTCCAAGAGGTGATGAAAAAAGAAAAAAAGAAGCAGCAGATATAAAGTTTCAATTAGAACAGATGTATAACCCAACTAAAATTAATGAATTTGGACAAATGTTTATGGATGCAACTCCAGGAGAACAAAGTTATTTTATGGGAAAAACAGATTTTATGGAAGGAGGCATAGCTAGTTTAAATGTTAAAAAATAAACAACCACAAAAGAAAAAACAAAACATGGCACAAAAGCTTCAAGCTAATCCTGGTTTTAAATGGTGGGCAGTACCGCCTAAAAAAGGACCGCTATCACAAGGCTTGAAATTACCGCCAAAACAAGTTAAGAAAGTCTAGGAGAACATATATGGCAGAAATAGACAAGTCTCTCCCTAACGAAAAACGACCTGAAGAAGTTGCAGAGGAAATTAACGTTGAGGAAATTCAAGAGACACCCAAAGGACCAGTAGAAATTACAGAAGATGAAGAAGGGGCTACAATTGATTTTGACCCTAATGCAATGCCTTTACCTGAAGAAGGTGATTTTTTTGCAAACTTAAATGAATTACTTCCAGAAGATGACACCAGCGCTATGGGTAGTCAATTACAACAAGATTATATGGAATATAAAATGTCTCGTAAAGAATGGGAACGAGCATATATTACTGGATTAGATTTATTAGGTTTTAAATATACAAACAGAACAGAACCGTTTCAAGGAGCATCAGGTGCAACACACCCAGTTCTTGCAGAAGCAGTTACTCAGTTTCAAGCCTTAGCTTACAAAGAATTATTGCCTGCAGATGGACCCGTTAGAACAATGGTAATGGGTAAATCAGATCCTATAAAAGAAATGCAAGCACAAAGAGTTAAAAATTTTATGAACTATCAAATCATGGATCAAATGAAAGAATACGAATCTGATTTTGATCAAATGTTATTTTACCTACCTCTTGCAGGTTCTACATTTAAAAAAGTTTATTACGATGATTTATTGGGACGAGCTGTTTCTAAGTTTGTTCCAGCAGATGACCTTGTTGTTCCGTACACGGCTACCTCATTAGACGATGCGGAAGCAGTCATCCACGTTGTCAAGATGTCAGAAAATGAATTACGAAAACAGATGGTATCTGGATTTTATTCTGACATCGAATTGACAAAACCAACTGGTACAGTGACAAACGAGTTGGAAGAAAAAGAACGAGAAGTCGAAGGACTTACAAAATCCCAAAGAGTAGATCCTTTATACACAATTCTAGAATGCCACGTTAATCTAGATTTGGAAGGATTCGAAGACCTTGGCCCCGACGGAGAGCCAACGGGAATAAAATTGCCTTACATCGTTACAATCGAAGAAGGCAGTAGGAAAGTTTTGTCTATTAGACGAAACTTTGCGCCCAATGATCCAAAGAAAAATAAAATCCAATATTTTGTCCACTTTAAATTTCTGCCAGGACTAGGATTTTATGGCTTAGGATTAATTCATATGATTGGCGGATTGAGTCGTACTGCAACTGCGGCTCTCCGTCAGTTATTAGATGCAGGGACATTATCAAACCTACCAGCAGGATTTAAGCAAAGAGGTGTCAGAGTAAAAGATGATGCCGCAAACATACAACCCGGAGAATTTAAAGATGTTGACACTCCAGGTGGTAATCTAAAAGATGCTTTTGTATTCTTACCTTACAAAGAACCATCGGCTACATTATTGCAGTTGATGGGAATTGTAGTTCAAGCAGGACAGAGATTCGCGTCCATTGCTGACATGCAGGTTGGGGACGGGAACCAACAGGCCGCTGTTGGAACAACCGTAGCTCTTTTAGAACGTGGTTCAAGAGTAATGTCAGCAATCCATAAAAGACTTTACGTAGGTCTTAAACAAGAATTTAAATTACTTGCCAAAATATTTGGTGAGTCTTTACCACCAGAATATCCTTACGATGTTCCTGGTGCATCAAGAAATGTTAAAGCAACCGACTTTGATGCTAGAGTAGATATTTTACCTGTAGCTGATCCTAATATATTTTCTATGTCGCAAAGAGTATCACTTGCACAAGAACAATTAAGATTAGCAACTTCTAATCCACAAATGCATAATATGTATATGGCTTACAGAGGTATGTACGAAGCAATCGGTGTAAAAGATATTGACAGAGTCTTACCACCACCTCCTCCTAATCAACCAAAAGATCCAGCAATCGAACATATTGATGCAATGGCTGGTAAATCTTTTCAAGCGTTTCCAGGTCAAGATCATAGAGCACACATAACTGCTCACTTAAATTTTATGGCTAGTAATTTTGTTAGAAACAATCCTAGCATTACTGCTGCGTTAGAAAAAAATATTATGGAGCATATATCATTGATGGCGCAAGAACAGGTACAATTAGAATTTCCACAAGAAATGCAAATGTTACCACAAATGCAACAGATGGCTGTACAAAATCCACAGATACAACAACAGCTACAACAAATATCTCAAAAGATAGAAGCTAGAAAAGCATTATTAATTGCGGATATGACTGAAGACTTTATGAAAGAAGAAAAAGCTATTACTTCTCAGTTTGATCATGATCCATTACTTAAATTAAAACAAAGAGAAGTAGATCTTAAAGCTATGGAAACAGAACGTAAAGTTAAGGAAGATGAAGCAAGAATTAATCTTGATAGAGCTAAGATGGTACAAGCAAAAGATTTAAACGAACAAAAACTTGAACAAAATGAAGATTTAGCTCAATTAAGAGCTGATACAGCTATTGAAAAATCAATGATGTCTGCAGATGTTAAATTAACTTCAGATGCTATGAAGGCTAGAGACGTAAATGTCTTGAAAGGGCCGAAAAGATAGTATAATAACAATTAGGAGAAAATTATGAAGGACCCAAAAATAACAAAACCAGTTGGAGTAAACAAAGACGGTTACGCTAGTGGCGGAGTAAAAATAGAAATTCCTTCTCAAAACTTGCATTTAGATCCAAGATCTCAAACAAGTATTAGAGGAAGAAATTATATTGCTCAAGGTGACAGCGTAGATGTTAAAGGAACTCGAGCTATTAGAAAAGAAAAAAAACCTGTAAAGGCTACTTGGTACTAACATGTGGTTATCGGCAATTAAATTAGCCGTTTCTGCTGGAAGTAAAATTTACGCTAATAAGCAGAGAACTAAGATGGCTATGTCAGATGCACAACTGATGCACGCTACTAAGATGGCCCAAGGTGAGGAAGCTTACCAAGGAAAACTTTTAGAAGCCCGACAGTCAGACTGGAAAGACGAGGCCGTACTTATAATTTTAAGTTTGCCCGTTTTGGTGCTTGCTTGGGCAGTCGTATCAGATGATCCGACAGCGATGGACAAAGTTAAATTGTTTTTTGACATGTTCTCGCAGCTCCCGTCATGGTTCACAAATTTGTGGATCCTTGTCGTGGCGAGCATTTATGGTATAAAGGGTACACAAATTTTTAGAAACGGAGCAGGAAAAAAATGACAAGTTTAAAAGACCAACAAAAACTTCTTAAAGACGCTGGTAAAGGTGTTGAAGATGGTGGTCGTAAAATTTTTGTTGAGGGTAAAACTCTTACTGAAACTTTAGTTAAACCTGAAATAAAAAATCTTTTTAAAGGTTTAAAATCCGGTGCTAAAAAAATAGTTGAGAAGTACAAAAATAAACAAGGAGAAAAAAATGAGAAATGATTTTGGAACAAGACCATACAAATCAAGATTTGGTGGTAGCCAAGCTATGAAAAAAGGTGGTTCTGCTAAAAAGAAAAAGAAGCAGGGTTACAAAGATAGAAAAGATGTGAATCTATCGCTATGAGAATCAGAAAAAAAAGAACTCCTGCACAGTTAAAAGCTAGCAGAGATGAGTCTTATGGTAAGTTTGGTTCTAAAGCTAAAAAGTCTGGTAAAATAAATAGATAGTGTCTAAAAAAAATTGGATACAAAAAGCTGTTAAAAAACCGGGAGCTTTAAGAAAATCTCTTGGCGTTAAAAAAGGTCAAAAGATTCCAGCAGGTAAATTAAAAGCTGCTGCAAAAAAAGGTGGTAAGTTAGGCCAACGTGCTAGACTTGCTATGACGTTTAAGAAAATGAAGAAAAAATGATAAAAAAATTAAAAAATTTTATTTGCAAACTATTTAACATCAAAGCATGTCAGTGTGATGAAGTTGATGAGCATGTAGAATTTTTTACAAAAACACCTGAACCGGATGTACCGGTTCATGAAAACAAACCAAAACATTGTGGATCACATACAAGATTTATAAAATCTTGCCATCAATGTATTGCAATAACACAATAAAGGAGAAAATATGGCAGGAAGTACAAATAGACCATCAGGACCTAAAACGAGAATATCAGCTGAAGATCAAAGAGCAGCTAAGATAAAAAGAGCTTTTAGATCTGATAATGCTTACTCTATGATGAAAAAAGGTGGAAAAGCTAAAAAGAAAAGTAAATTTCCAGATCATTCAGGTGATGGTAAAATTACTAAAAAAGATATTTTAATGGCTAAAGGAATTATTCCTAAAGGTAAAAAGAAAATGAAGAGAGGAAGAGCATAATGAAAAAAGGTTATCACAAAACTAAAGACGGAAGAACAGTTAAAAAAGGTTTGTATTACTATATGAACAAAGCTAAAAAATCTGGCAAAAGCAGACCAGGTAAAGGAACTGTTTCTGATAAAGCTTTAAAAAGATCAGCAAAAACAGCTAAGAAAAAATAATGTTTAGATCACCTAACGCTGGACAAACTGCATTAACATTACAACATGCAACGAGTCCGAGGTCTGGTTATAAACCACCTGCAGGTCATAATGCAGATGGTTATACAATGGCCGAAAGAGTAACAATGGCAAAAGGTGGTAGAGCAGAAAATCCTATAAGTAGAACTACCGGTAAAGGTGGTAATTATAGAAAAACAAAATCTGGAGCAGGTATGACTAAGAAGGGTGTCGCTGCTTACAGAAGAGCAAACCCTGGAAGTAAACTAAAAACAGCCGTGACTGGAAAAGTGAAAAAAGGGTCAAAAGCTGCAAACCGACGTAAGTCGTACTGTGCAAGAAGCGCAGGTCAATTAAGAAACTCGTCAGCAAAAACACGTAACGATCCTAACTCACGTATCCGTCAAGCTAGAAGAAGATGGAAATGTTAAAAAAGAAAAAAATAAAAAAAGTTATAAAAGGTTTGCAAAAAGCATCAAAAACACATGCTAAACAAGCTAAAACTTTAAAAGGAGTTATACGTGGAACCAGAACAAATACTAAATAGTTTAAGAAGAGCAATCAAAAGAAGAGTTGAGTCGTTAGCCATATCGGTTACATCCGGTGGGGTTGACAGTATGGAAACATACAAGTATATAATAGGGCAGATTAATGCATTGGAATCAGTGCAACAGGAAATCTCTAACCTGCTAAATGATAAGGAGCAAAATGAAGACAGAGGAACAGTCATCAACATCGGTGACAAAAAAAATCATAACCCCAAATAAAGAATTAGTTGGGTTAAAAAAATCAGAAAAAAAAGAAGTTACAAACGAAAAAGCAAAACTTCCACAACCAACAGGTTGGCGAATGTTAGTTTTACCATTTAAGATGAATGAAAAAACTAAAGGTGGAGTTTTACTTCAACAAGAAACAATTGAACGACAACAAGTAGGATCACAATGTGGTAATGTACTTGCAATGGGTCCAGATTGTTATCAAGACAAAGATAGATTTTCACAAGGTCCATGGTGCAAGGTTGGAGACTGGGTAGTCTTCGCACGTTACGCAGGATCTAGAATAGAAATTGAGGGTGGGGAAGTTCGTCTTCTTAATGATGACGAAGTATTAGCAACTGTGCAAGATCCAACAGATATCTTGCATAAATTTTAACATAGGAAGGAAACTATGCCAGAGGAAGAAAAGAAAACAGTAGACATTGATACATCCGGCCCAGAAACCGAAGTTAATGTACCTGAAGTAAAAGACGAAACAGTAGTAGATACTGCTTCAGAAAACACGGAACAAGAAATAGTAAAAGAAGAAAAAGTAGAAACAGAAAAAAAGGAAGATGAAAAATTAGAAGATTACAGTAAAGGTGTGCAATCTAGAATTGCTAAACTTACGCGTAAGATGAGAGAAGCAGAAAGAAGAGAAGCTGCTGCTATTGAATACGCTACTGCAATTGAAAATAAAAGAAAACTAGATCAGGAAAGATTTCAAAAAGTTGATTCTGATTACACTGCTAAATTTGAGGAAAGTGTAAAATCTGGAATGGATATGGCACAAAAGCAATTAGCTACAGCCATTGAAGCAGGTGATGCAACAGCTCAAGTAGAAGCAAATAAAAAAATTGCTGAGTTAGCTTTCGAGAACGCTAAACTTCAGCAAAGAAAACAACAAACGCCAGTTCAACAGGAAACACCTGTTAAACTGTCTGACGGTGGAAATTTACCAAATCAAACCCCTCAACAAATGCCTCAAGCTGATCCTATGGCTGAAGATTGGGCTGCAAAAAATAGATGGTTCGGAACAGATAGAGCTATGACATTTACTGCATTCGAAATTCACAAAGATCTAGTTGAAAAAGAAGGTTATGATCCTAAATCAAACGAATATTACGAAGAGATTGATAAAAGGATTAGAGTTGACTTCGGGCACAAATTTGATAATAATGAAACTAAGCAAACGAACAGGGCCGTTCAGTCGGTAGCTTCGGCTAACAGAAGCTCAAAACCTGGTCGCAAAACTGTGAGACTCACTTCCTCACAAGTAGCAATAGCTAAAAAATTAGGAGTGCCACTCGAAGAGTATGCTAAACAACTAAAACTCACGGAAGGAGCATAGTATGAAAAAAGACACAAATAAAACTTCTCGTGCGGCTGAAACTCGGTCAAAGACTGAAAGACCAAAAGAGTACAAGCCCCCATCATCTCTAGATGCACCACCAGCGCCTGACGGATTTAGGCACAGATGGATTAGAGCAGAGTCAATGGGTTTCAATGATACCAAAAATATTCATGGTAGATTGAGATCTGGTTATGAGTTAGTGAGAGCTGACGAATATGACACTGATACATATCCAACTGTCTTAGACGGAAAATACGCTGGAGTGATTGGAGTAGGTGGCCTTCTCCTGGCAAGGATACCCGAAGAACTCGCGCAGTCTCGTATGGACTATCAGCAAAAGCAAACTGAAGGTCAAGACGAGTCAGTCGAAACCGACTTACTTAGGGATCAGGATAAGAGAATGCCTATTAAAATTGATAGGAATTCTAAGCACACTTTCGGTGGTACTAAGAAGTAATTCTAAAAACTATCGAAATAATATCAACCGAACTGGAGGCCGTTTTACGACGGCAGGTTCATAAGGAGTAATAACTATGGCAAATAGAAACACAGTAGGTTTTGGTTTGATCGCTCAGGGTACAGTTGGTTCTACACCAGCTACTCAAGGTCAAGGCAAATACCTAATAGACGCCGGGTACAATCAAGATTTATTCCAAGGTTGTTCTGTTAAGCATAAAGCAGGATATATCGTGGAAGCTTCTAGTACTCGAACGTTTTTATCAATAGGTGTGTTTAATGGAATATTCTATAATGCGGCAACTACACAGAAACCGACATTTGCGAATTTCTACAACCAACCTATTACTCCAGCTAATAGTGAAGACGTTACGTGTTTTGTAATAGACAATCCGTTACAACTTTTCTCTGCCGTTATGGATACAGCTTGCGCACAAGCGGAATTTGGTAAAACATTTTCGTTTGCAGCAGCGGTACCAACAGGTAGCGAAATATCTGGTCAATGTACTAACATGCTAGATTACACTAACAGAGACAATGCCAACAATCAGTGGAGATTGTTAAGAACGGCTGAGGATCCTGAGAATAACGACATAGCAGCAGTTAATTCTACTGTTGTGGTTGCTCACAACCTTAACCAATACTTACAAAACACTGGTTCTGCTGGTATCACTTGGCAATAATAGGAGCAAATAGAAATGGCAATATCACGAGCACAGCTAGTTAAAGAACTAGAACCAGGCCTAAATGCACTATTTG
>VTLG01006348.1_pt1 | contig 16762 bp, 45 predicted proteins | sample 4694571 | NCBI WGS metagenome assembly VTLG01 (sample SAMN12604809, study PRJNA352737) | marine metagenome | biome: ENVO:00000447; feature: ENVO:00000209|ENVO:00000569|ENVO:01000036; material: ENVO:00002151; isolation source: viral sequences binned using virsorter ...
CCGATTTTTTTTCGGGGCTTTTTTTTATTCAATTGTCAATTTAGTTTACTCCTCTGCAAGTCTTGAGAAGTAAGACATTACATCTTCCTCATCCTCATTAGGAGTAGGGGCAGCAGCTGCAGTTACAGATGGTGCAGGACCACGATTGTCATCCTCATCAACAACCTCTTCAGCTACAGGTGCAGCAACCTTTCTAGAATTAAGAACAGTATTCATTCTCTTCTCAAGTTCTTCATATGTTTTGAAGTTCTTAGCATCAGTAAATGCTGTAAGAGAATGTTGTGACTTGTAGATAGATTCTAACTGGTCATCATTAAAGTCACCGAGAGTAGATACAGCATCAAACTCAGACTTATCATAATTCCAATAACCATCTAACTTACGAATCTTTAACTTGAAGTTAGCACCTTTCCAGAAATCAAATGGATTGATAGGTGTTTCATCAGCAAATGCAGGTTGCATTGCTTCTACGATCTTGTCATGGATCTTCTTACCATACTTGTACAAGAATACTTTACCCTCATTCTCAGGGTGTAAAGGATCCGATACAACATAGATATTAGAATGATAAGAAAGTTTACGCTTCTGTTTACGAGCAGTATCCTTATCACGATCCGAACCTGAGTTCCATAACTGACGATTAAGATCGCCAACAGGATCAGACTTATTAATAGTTGTTAATGAGTTCTCAATATACCAACCGCCAGGGCCTTGGAAAGCATGACTAAAGATTTTTGCCCAAGGAAGATCTTCTCCTTCAGGTGCTGGTAGGAATCTGATTACTGCGTAACCATTACCTCCTTTATCCATCTCTGGTTTCCAAAGATTTTCATCTCTATTATTTGACTCACCAGATGAAACTTTCTCTAGTTCCTTAGTTAATTTTGTGAAAGCAGAAGCAGAATCACGCTTCAATGCAGAAAAAGACATTTGTGTTCTCCGTATTTGTTTGTATTTGGCTTAACTGTGTTAGTTTAACATGGTTGATAGTAATTGTCAACCATTCTGAAGTAGATCTATTGCTTTTTCAATATCTGCTTGCATAGAAACGAAACATTCATCAACATCACCGTTACTGTATCCTAATAGTCTTGCAGAATTTTTTAAATATTGTATAAATTCAAAAGCATCATCCTCTTCAGAATATTTTGCACGAAAATATAAAACCTTTTGTAGTTCTATAACTCTAGCAACCTTTTCTAAGTATTCTATTTTATCATCATGATTTAATGTATTAGTTCCTCTAGAAGATAAGTCAACCAATCTTTGATAGAGTTCAAATAATTGTACTGACTCAGCTCTAATGATAGGATTATCAAAAAATGCCATGTTCTATGTCAACTTTGGTAACAGGATACTCTTGTATTTATGACGGTCCACTTGAAGAAATGGTTCGTACTTTACTACTTTCTTTCTAGTATCAGGCCATACTACAGGTTCCAATATATGTTTATCAAAGTCTGGAATATATCTCAAAATTTTATTTAAAATTACTAGTGTTTCTAATGTAACTCTATCTCCATAATAGGCCTGTAACAAGTAAGGATGATTACCAGATTTACATTCAAAGATCTCTTCAAACCTACAGATACCTAACAAGTAATCAATGTCATTCTCAAATATAAATGACATACTTTGTACCCTTCTTTTCCAAGCATTATATATCTTGGAACTATGAACTGATATATCACCAATCCATGTACTACTGTTATCTACAAAGTGTGATACAAAGTATTGTACTACTGTATCTTTATCGAACTTTGCAGCTAGTTTCTTAAAGAAGTACCTATCCTTTCTCTTATCAAATGCTGATTGAGATGCCCTAGACTTACCATTAAAGGTAAAATAGTTATAGTTATCCTTGGTAAAGTGTAACTTTAACGCTAAGTAAGTTTTGTATACTTCAAACCCAGTCACAGTGGTAACTTGGCTCTTGTTGTTCTTTTAATGCAATTCAATCTCTGTGCATCAGCACGGATCTTTTCTTTAAGTGGTTTGGAAATAAGTTTGTTCACTGTATCTAATTCAATTTGATTATCGTCACAATAACAAATGATTGCCTCAATGTAATTAAGTTCTCCTTTACAACTGAGGACAATCTTTTCTATCTCCATTGAAAATTTAGAAGCAGTTAAAAACTTACCGTCTAATAAATTTTCGAGTTCATCCTTCTGTTGTTTCATTAAATTGTTTCCAGTCCTTGATGTATTGCACAAGTAGTCTAATAAATTTGGACTTGTTGTATTCTTCATAGACTTCACATTCTCCATTTTCACATGACATAATAATGACTAATTTTTTAACAGTTAATCCTGTTAGTTCATACAACATACACGCATATGCGGCTGCTTGTACAAAGTACCCTTCAATCCATTGTCTAGGTTTTGGTTCCTTCGATGTCTTGAAGTCCACAACGGCGAGTTCACCATTGTATTCTGCTATGCAGTCAACTGTACCTGCTACACCTAACTGTCTACTATATAGTGGTTTCTCCAGAGCGTATATATTATCAAGATTATTTAAGAAAGGTTTAGATATTTTAAATAAAAAATCTGATAATGGTTGAACATCTGGTAGATCTAAATTCCTTAGATAGTGTTCAGTAATAGTATGTGTATCAGTACCACGACTAGCGGCACGTCTAGAAATTTTATTTGCTTCTGCTGCACCAACTTTGCGGCGCCATTCTGCAATAGATTTTCTAGATTTATGGCTGGTAATTGATGTTATGGATGGAAGTTTTTTACCTTCGAGTTCATAATATCGTGTACCTTTAATGTTGACTCTTTTTAAAGGAGCAACATCTATTTCACAGTGTTTAAACATTACAATCCAGCATTGATCTTTGCTATTAGATAACTTCTAATCAATCCAGAACGAACTATATCTGGTATACCAAATTCAGTTACACCAAACTCTTCCATAGTCCTAATAATACCAAGGAAGTTATACACTCCGTTCCTTTCATTAGTCTTAACTAAATCAGATTGTAAAGCGTCACCAGAGAAAATAATTTTAGTATCTTCTCCAACCCTTGTCATTATACTATCAAGTTCATGAAAATTCAAGTTCTGACATTCATCAACAATAACAATTGATCTATCCAATGTTGTGCCACGAATGAAACTTGTAGACCAGAATGAAATAGTATCTTGAACCTTTAAATTGTGATAAAGGTTCTCAAATGAATCATCATCTGGCATTTCAAACATATATTGTACCATATGTTTGTAAGGGATTTGATAAAGGAAGGATTTATCTTCATGATCGCCAGGAAGAAACCCAATTTCACGGGTAGCAACAAGAGAGCGAACAATATATATTTTGTCGTACGGCGTTTTTTCATCTAGTACAGCCTTTAAAGCGAGATAGAGTGCAACAAATGTTTTACCTGTACCAGCAGCACCATAGAGATATAGATTCTTATCGTTAGACCAATCAGCAAATACTTTATCTTGAGCAGGAGTTAACGGTTCAATATTCAAAAGATACTGAGAGTTAATAGGTCTCTTCTTTTTCAGAGTTTTAGCTGAAGTATCTGCTAGAGACTTCTTCTTTGTTCTCGGCATGATTAGTAAGAGTTAGGATCGAATGTAGCGCCTGGATGATGGTTTTTAATATTAGTCAAGACATCTTTAAATCCACCATCAACTTTAGCTTTCCAATGACCTACTTCTCCACAACCAGCAACACCTGCTTGCCAATCTCTTTTCCAATCAGGATTTTCTTTATACCACTGATCAATTTCATGTATACTCATAGTGACTTCTTTCTTTTCACCAGTTTCTTTGTGAATAACAGGATAAATTGCCATAATAAATTAATTGTTACAAAAGTATTTAGTCATAACCAATCTGGTTTTCTGGATGGGTCACGAAGATAATTAGATGCAATCCAAGGTTTGGCGCTAAGGTAATTTTTGTAAGCTGTAAAAGTATCAATCCTTGTGTTATGTTTAAGCTCATCGGGCATCGCTCTGGTAAAGGCCTCAACCATAGAATGACAAGTAATTACCAGATCTGTCATCCTATGAAATGTTTTCTTTGCCTCAAACAAAGGTTTAGCACATGCATGTTCTTTACCATACCTATACCAATACTCATGAGTCAAAGCACAACCATGTTGTATTAACCAAGCAAGATTATAATGATTCTCAGCAGCCCACTTAGTACATGGATGATTTCTGAATGTACCCTTCTTAGTATTGTAAGGTTTACCGTCCTTCTTAAGGACATCACCCCATCCACGATACCAACTAGAAAATACCAGAGAAACCATCTGTGTAGTCTCCACTGGCATTTTAACAATATACTTATCGGGCAATACCATCGCTGATTTATGAGGATCAGGATGAGTTACAAAGATATTCATTTAAGATTAAAAAGAAAATCATTTACTAAAGACTCTGCTTTTTCTTTTCCAAACTTTGCAGCAAGATAACCTCCTACTGGATCAAGTCTAGTCATATAAGAATCAAAATCTTTATAGACACTTGTGTCATTTCCATCTGGTTTAGCCAATTCTACCATCTCTTTGTATTTTGTCAAGTACAATTTAAACATATCAAGGTGTTCATCAACCTCATCTGGCTTACAATACCTTACAAATATATTATCAGAGAAGTGATTACCTTTCTCAAAGAAACGATAGTCCTCTGTACATACTGGCAATCCTTCTACACGATATGGATAGTTCTCTTTAGGATGTTGAAAATCAAAAACAACAATAACTTTCTTCTTACTGAACGCCATTAAATCCATACCAAAACAGGGAAGGTTACTCCCTGTCTTTGGATATGCTATACAGTTAAAGATATCAGCATCCTTACCATCACTTATGTCTACTTGTCTAGACTTAATAAAATATGGATGTGAATGTGTAATGGCATTCAAATGAGTTCCCTTACCTTCCCAACTTGCCCATAGATCTTCTATCTTCATGGGAAGAATTGATCTGTAAGCACTTATATAGTTTTGCCAAATTGTCATGGATCAATGTACCTCCCTTCTTGTGATTTGTAATGATCAATCATACTATCTTCTGCTGCTTTTTTCTCTTCTGGTCTACGATGTTTAACGAACTTTAATTCTTTCCACTGTGATTCATAACATAATAATAATGTATGAATGAATTTATGCTTATCATTCTTTGCATACTCACAATGGGGTTTAGGTTTAACACTAGTTTCTATAGTAATATATCTGGGATTTGTAGGAAATCCTTTCTTTTCTTCTACTGGATCACCTTTAAAGTAAACCCATCCTTCATCTATTCCATATTCACCTTTATCCCAGATGACATAATCATCTACTTCTGGTTCGTAATCCATTCGAGCGCCTCGGATACAATTGGAAATTGTTCAATGAAAATATCTCTACATTCTTTTACTACTTCCGTATGTTCTTTCTGCGTTCCGTGGGCAGATCTTAGATCAATGTAATGTATCCATGAACGAACACTACCAGTCATATACAAACGTGTTGGTGTAGCAAGTGGTAGGACAAACCTAGCACACTCCTTTGCTATACCTGCTTCAAGCATCTCTTTATATAAATGCATACCATCTACAAAATGTCTCTGCATTTTTAATTCAAAATCTTGAACAACAAATGGATCAAGATCATCTATAGAGTTCTGTCTATTTTTAGTATCTTGCCTTCGTAATTTTGGCATAGGAATTTCCTTACCCAACAAACTACTGTCGGCATATCTCTGACTAAATTCCTGAAATGTAAATGATCTGTGTCTTAGTATTTGTGCTGCAAGTCCTCTGGTAGTATTAATCTCCAGAGTCATATGTGCCTGTTCAAATACTGACCAATGACCGTGCTTTACGCAATAACCTAGTAATCCAGCTACCTTTGGATTCTCTTGGTTGTTCGGGTTGCTTACCCTTGCCACGTAGCCCATTGTCTCCTCCGCTTTCGGAGTGACGCTTACCAAATTCACTTGATTCATACTTTTTTCTCAGTTTGATACGTTGTTTTACAAGTTTAGCGAACTTAACCTCCTCGTCTGTATACCAGCCAGGATGTTCTCTAGCCATTTTTATTATCTTCTTCGCTGCCTTCTTGTCCTTCATTCTCGTAGTTGCTTTTTCTTCTTCTTAGGAGGCGCTGCCTCTCTACTTTTCCACAACGCTGGAGCAATTCTTCCTTCGGCTTGTTTCATCCATTGGAAACCTTTTTTATATTTGTCATAATAATGATCAAATAATTCTACCTGCGTTCCAGACATACTAATGTCGTGATGGATTACCCCATCATCTTTTTTATAACAAATCAAGTAAGCTGTATAAGGTAATTTTTTATTATCAGCTAACTTAGGATCACAGTCTTCATGAAGTATCCTCATGAACGTTTACCCCATTGGATATCAGGGTATGCTTCATCTACACATGCTTTAGTAATCTTATATTTCTTTTGAAGATTACCATCCTTAACTAAAACTATCAAGTTTGCTTCATCTACATGTAGACCTTCGAGTAATTGAATAAACATTCTTTCTCTATTAGGTCTGCCTAAAGAATCGTTACCACCTTTAACAAAATGATATAGAGTTCTATACTCTTGTAGAAGTCGAGTATGTTCAGTACCAGCTGGTGCATCATTCGGAGTGAATGGAACATCACCTTCAGGAACCATACTAACAGCAGTCTCATCATAGTTCCAGATTAAAACTGAAGTTAAAGCATCTGTTCTTAGTTGCTTTAATAGTTCAATCTTCTTTGCTTTTGTTTTAGCATTAGATACTTTCTGTAAAACTTCAGAAAGTAACATTTGGTTTTTGTCTAGATCGGCCATCTTAAAAGTCCTCCAAGTTATTCATTAATGAAACCAATTTATGTTCAACAAAATAGTCAACAGACAACTTTGTTCTATCGTTACTATTTAACGATTTAAATTCATCGAGAATTTTAGCTCTTAAATCATCTGGAATACAATCCAGATCTATAAGAATCTTATTACGTTCATAGTTATCAAGTTTTTCTTTAGTATTACAGAACACAGATGGATCATCATAGATCCACTTCTGTAAATTCTTTTTACTAATAGGTCGCTGTCTTTTATTTGTGACAAAAGTATCACCAGAGGATAAGAAGTTAGGTATCCCATCACTCCTATCGCCTTTGATAATATGTTCTGCAATATACTCTATAGGATTGTGCCCATTAATAAAAGTTTTTTGCAAAGGATTATACTGTGTCACAGTAGAAAACTTCCTTAGTTGAATGAAATCTTTATCACCAGATAAGATAAGAATCTTATCTTTAGGACTGATATTAGTTTGGTACTTACATAAAGCACTAATAATATCATCCGCTTCAGCACCTTCAACTTCCATAACAATATAAGGAAAGTTATCCCTTATCTCATCACGAATTTTATTCAGGATTTCAAAGATAGCATTCCAATCATGGTTAGATTTTTCTCTATCTTTTTTTCTATTCTGTTTATAGAATGGAAAATAATCCTTCCGCCAATAGCGTTTGCTATCGTAACAGAGAATCATATTACCATACTCTTCCCTGAATTTTCTATTGTAAGATTTTAATGAGTTAAGCACCATATGGCGAACTAGATTTTCATCAAGTTTATCGCCAACCTTTATCTGCATCATCAAATTACTGATCATGCACTGGTTCATGTCAACGAGAATCATAGTTACTCTTCTTCGAGTTCTTCTTCCTCTTCTTGTTTGTCAAACATCACAGTTAAGAGTTCTGTTTGGTCTACAGTACCATCTTTGTTTAACATCTCTGGATGAGATATCGCTTTTGCATATGCGGCATTATCAATGTATGCATCAACATAGTCTTTGGCGACCCAAGCTGTTAATCCTCCTAGAAGGAAACTTCCTAGTGTAACTAGAACAACTATTGCTGTCATCATGGCAGTACTCCCAATCTGTAAGTATTTAGAGAGGAGAAAAATATTTCCCTCATAGTATATCATATAAGAATTATATTGTCAAACCTCGATCAGTTTCCTATCTCTTAAAAAACTTATAGTATCCATACATCCGCCAATAACTTCTCTATCTCCGCCAGGATGTATATCTACCTGTACCTGTGGAAACATTGATCCTTCACCAAAGACATCGTAGAATTGATCTTTAGTAAATTCTTTATCTAATTTATATACAACGTACCTCTGATTTGCCAATGATAAAAGTTGAACTACCTTTTCACAATAAGGGCAACCATCTTTAGAGAAAACTGTAAAATCCATTACGTTTTTATAAAAAATTATTTAGTTTCTATTTGTTCTGTTGTATCTGATGTTCCTAACCATATGCCAACAACAGGTACAGCAATAATAACAACTCTTATAAGACCTGTAATGGCCAGAATTGCAATAGCAGATTTAGTTTGATTTATCATAAGTAAAAATTGTAATTAAAATAATAAGAGTTCCTAATGTTACTACGGTTAAAAATAATTCTATAGTACAGTGATGTAATAAGTCAAGCATTTATTTGTTACATTTTGTAATATTTATAACAAATCTTTTAATGTAAGGATACTACAGAGTTCTAAACCATTTTCTTTCATCTTTTCAACAGCACCTTCCTCACGATCTATAATCGTTACTACTCTATCCACAGTGTATCCTGCTTCTCTTAGTCTTTCGACTGCCTTGATAGCAGATCCACCAGTGGTAGTAACATCCTCCAGAACAGTAATCTTGGTCGCTTCTAGGGGTAATGGACCTTCTATCCATGCACCTGTACCATGACCTTTAGGTTCCTTTCTGACAATCAATCCAGAGCATTGCATAGTTAAAGCAACACCTGCAACTAAAGGATCAGCACCTAATGTAAGACCTGCTACAACCTTAGTATCAATTAATTTCTTCATAAGGTATGTTATTAAATGCAATCCTTCACCTTCTAAGGTTACTGGTTTACAATTAATATAATGTTCACTTGTCTTACCAGAAGAAAGTTTAAACTCTCCTTTCCTATAAGCACGTTCTTTAATTAATTTAATCAGTTCATTTCTACTGTTCATTAATAATAATCCTCTTGTAATTTCTTGACCCATTCTTTTCGGCCACAATACCCATGAGCATCACCTGTCTCCATGTTACGATGCTCATTAAGATGCATCCCTTCAATCATAAGAAACAAACCGATACTCATCATTGGTATCATCCATAGAGGATGTCCAAAGACTTCACAGAATTCCTTGTAGTAATCCTCGAACTTCATTTAGATGTTGAATAGTACAGTATATATTATATCATAAAAAAAGACCCCTTGCAATGCAAGAGGCCTCTTTGTGGTTCTATTCTAACAACTTAGAATACGAACTTAACACCTACTTTAGCACCCCAGTCAACGATGTTGTCGCCAGAAGCGTCTTCACCATTTGAGATTCCACTTAGTTCACCGTATGCAGAAAGATCTTCAGCAACAGCAACAGAAGCACCGATCTTACCAGAAAGTTCTGTTTCTGTATCGTCATCGGAGTCAGTGTGGACTAATGAAGGACCACCTTGTACATAGTAAGCAACCTTACCTTCGGAAGTAACTCCCTCGTAGCCGATGTGAAGGTCGGTAGTTGCCTTGTCGTAGTCTCCATCAGGATATGATAGGTTAGACTCTACATTCACATATGGACCAGCAAAAGCTGCGCCTGCGAGTAGGAATGGAGATGCTGCTATAGCAGCGATTGTTGATTTGATAGACATGTTATTTTTAGAGTGTCTCGCAAGGAAAAACCCTGCGGATGATAGAACCCCTCGACATGGGGTCTGTATACATTTAACGCAGGGTACGATTCTTTCGGGCCTTTGTTTAATTCTTATCAACTGGCACATGTGCCAGTTATGATTTATTTATAATAACAGTTCTTTACATTTATGTCAAGAGGTATAGTTCACTTCTCGAAGTGGCACCATCTTAACGAACTGTTCATTCAAGTTGTAGAACAACTTATAATTCGTGGTACTTACCCAGTATCCTACAATATCCTTACCATCACAGTGAAAACCGTAGCCTGTTAATGGTTCATTAATACCGTCAATTCTAAAGGTCTTAGTTGCAGACCCTAAGTAGCTTGAAAATTTTTCATCTAGATTAATCATAACTATGTGGTTTTCATGATATTCTAACACAAGGCTTTATTTTTATAAAGGGCCCTTCATCATTTGTTGCAATAGAAAACTCTAAAGGAACATCGTTATCCCAACAGAGCTCCTCATATAAAGCGTTAAGTCTTTCCATATCTTCATACAGATCATTAACATGAGGTTCATATTCTTCCATATTATTGAAGTGTTATTTCTTTTATCTAGGCAAGGACAAAAGATAATATACTAGGACTCATAAAAGTATAAGCGGCTAGAATGGAGATGAAAATTACCTGATACATGGTGGGTAAAAATACTCAACATATTATATAGGTATTTTTACCTTTTGTCAAGGTTCTCAGAACCGCCTATGTTGCACTGAAGATCTGAATGACAGTTTTCCGATCCACCGATAGCAAATGGATTGTATCTTGATGTAGCAATTCTATACATTTTTTCATGCATAGTAATTTCTTCTTCTTTCATAGGTTCTGGATCTGGTGGTTCATATTCACAAGGAGCATTATCTTCCCAGTCTGCTGCTATCTCTTCTTCAGGTCTAGGAGGTTCATTATCATCTCTAGCAATTGGCATACTGTCTAAAGGATTAGGCGGAAACCAATCATCATGTGGAACAGGTGATTGTGCTGGGTATGACATAAAGTTTTTTAATTATCTAGGCTCCAGATGGAACTGTTACTGGTACTGGTTGTTGTATTCTAATACCTTTTCCTCCTCCTGTATCATCATCGTCATCATTTGAAATGGCACGAAGTATGAGTTCTATTAAAACCAATGCAGCCATCGGGTAGAAAACCCAAAGAATGGCTGCAAGTGGAGATATGGTATTAGTGTCTACTATGAGATCACTCATGGAATTATTATCCTTTTAAATTTATTTACGAATAAGTATTTAGTTATGTAAAATATTTGAAATGGGTATATGCACCTACGACTGCCCAAAAGGCAACCATTGCAAACCTACCGTTGGCTCTCTGCCAAATTGCTATATTACTCATTAGAATATGCCTGGAATGATTTGACCTGTTGTTGCATAAGCACCTAGTGCTGCAACTACTCCTATCATGGCCATCCAGCCATTAAACTTTTCTGCTTCTGGTGTCATTGTTTTTCTCCTTTCGTTTGATTTGTATTAGGGTTAGAAAGTGACTAGCAAATGCTAGTGGTGTAAGAGACCTTTTATTTTAAAAGATACCTGGCATAACCATTCCAAATAGGATATAGTTATGAATTGCTGCAAAGAAACCAATCATCGCTAAGCGACCATTAGTTAGTTCAGCGTTCTTCCAGTAGTCCACTTCTATTACCTCAATTTGAGGTTCTGCAGCGAACATATTTTGTCTTCCACCATCTTCGGTGGTGACATACCTTGCGGTTGAAGTTGTCATGCGTTTATTAAGAAACGTAACATAATTATATATAAAAGATTAAGTTTTGTCAAGTTTCTTAACAATGTGGGAATCCGAACAAAGTCCTAAGATACTCTGTCGAACTTCATATGACCAAATTTATTACCCCAGATGATATCATTTTTATTATTAACATTAAGCCCAAGATCAATTATCCAATAGTAATCTTCAGTCATACGGATATCACATAATTGATATGCCATAACTCCATTAATTTCAGTAATACATCCTTGTCCTGTACTCTTACCATACCAATGACCAGGCTGTTCTTGATAGAACTGAATGTCACAGTTATGTTTATACTCTAGATCCCATGTATAACTTTTAGCAATAAGAAAATTGTCTTTCTGTTCAACCTGAATTTTATATTGCTTATAAGGATTACTTAAATCATGATTATAAGACTGAACACAAGAGAAGAATCCCATACCAAGATTCTTATGTTCGATAACTATATGGGCAAATTCAGATGGTCTTGAGTAAGACTGCTTTCTGTTATCAAATTTGCCAACAAAACATTTCGTAAAGTGATTCATCATATGTCAGTGTGATTATAATTTTTATAATAGTCATCGTCAGATTCAATATCTTTAAATTGATCCTCTGGAACCATGGCTATTATTCTTCCATCAGGTTGCTCAACCAAAAACATCTCTCCAGCTTCACATCTATCAAGATATTCCTCTGGATTTGCATCCATATCCGCCTGTTTAATTGTTTCCATAATTCTCTTAATGTGGATTAGGCATTTCTCTTACCATTTCAATTACTTGATCTCTAATTTCCATCAATTCATTAAAGCATTCTTGGTTGTGGGCACATCCTCTCAATTTACTATCAGGTTTGTAAACAGATTCAAGGAATAAAGTTTTGCCACGTTCCCATTTATCTTTTTTTGTTTCTTTCATAGGTAAGGCGGTTGTCATAGTAGTTATAAGACTAACGAACTTCAAAGTTTTGCTTCCTGATTTTCCTTTTAGGTTTAGCTAAAAGCACAGGTTTTTCCTTCTCAGTTTTAGGTTTAACAGATGAAGTTATGACAACGAGCGACATATCGTTCGCAGAAACAACATCACCATTCACACATGCCATATTATCACATCCACAGCATTTCATCTGTACTGAATGTGACACTACAGTATTGTTACAATTCGTGCATCTGATTTCAATCATTTCTATCTAACAGGTTTACTACATGAGGTAATAATGTATGTTCTCTTCTCTGTATCCTTTTAGTTAAGGTTTCTACAGTATCATTTACCTCAATTGGTACTGCAGCTTGTTCTATAATCTCTCCACCATCTAACTCTTCATTAACATAATGAACAGTACATCCTGTAATTACATCATTACTTTCAAAAGCCCTCTCTACAGCATTCAAACCTTTATACTTAGGCAATAACGATGGATGTATATTAATAATAGGACAATGAAACTCAGATGGTTTCTTAAGTACCCTCATATAACCAGCTAATATAACAATATCAACTCTCCATGCCTCGAAGAGTTTAATCATCTCATCTTCATTCTTATGACTTATATGACAGTGAGGGATGCCTAATTTCTGTGCTCTTCTTGCTGCCCCACAATCTCTCTTGTTGTGTATCATCAACACAACCTCATGCTTATTACATGTACGAACGATGTTCTCAAAGTTTGATCCTTTGCCAGAACACATAATGCCTAATCTCATCTTCTTATCCACCTTGGTAAATAAAATATTAACCATGAAAGAATCCAAAATGTTGCTAACACTAATACGTGTAACAATCTAGGAGTGTTTACTATCAATCCAATAGTTACAAGTCCTATCCAAGTATAATCCAAAGTACCGTGGAATCTATACCATACATTGGCACCATACTTGTCAATAAATTTCTGTCTCTGTCTTGCAAACCAAGGAGAGACATGTCTCATCATAACAAAACCCTCATTAAGAAACATGAGGGTGAAACCAATCCAAAAAATCATTTCTTTTTAAAAACGCCAAGTTGAACTAAGACAAACATTGTTATGGTAGTCCAAACAATAATATACCACATAATTTATTTCTCCTTGCTTCTATTAATAAGAGTAATGAATTTATCATTAGCAAATGTACCAGCGAGACAGACATCTATCTCATCACCATCTTTCCAGTTGACAGTGCCATCCTTCTTGGTGTGCTGCATCGCAATAGCGATTTTGTCTATGATCTCTTGTGTTAATCTCATGTGTTTAATACCCAAATCAATCTAATGACCATAGTTACGAATATAATATAGTAGGTCCACATAATAGTCATCCCAATCTTATTATGACGGGAACCTCTTTTGTATGGATGAACAGTGCCTGGAGCACTATCCCAACCATCTTGCATGTACTCACTTGGATCAATTCTTCTTGTCATTGGTCAGTTATTCCATATTTTGATAGGTCGTACTTAGCAATCTCTAATCGTTCTACCTTTGGTTTAATTGGTTTACCTATCTTATCCTCAAGTTCTGATACTATCTTCTTCTTAGAGATATGATATGGTGTTGGCGCATTTTGTAAGCACACTCGTAAGCACTGTAGTTCTTCATCAGTGAATGTGAATGTATGTTCACTCATTTACATGCTCAACTTGTATAGGTTTTGTAAGTAGATCAGCAAGTCTATGATAAGCTATAGCAGTAAAAACTTGGGGCACAATAAAAGCAACCATTGCGACAACCCAGAACATATAATAATAGTTCTCTTTGTTTTGTGTTCTCATTACAGTGATTGCTGTTTTTTAATAAATTCTCTTAGTTCAGGACCTTCTTCCCATTCCCATATCTGTGTATGCTTTGGATTCTTTTTCTCCAAAGTATAAGATTTCTTCTCTATCCTATCTGGATTTAACTTCACCATTGTAGCTCCTGAGATATTATAGGTTATAGGGTGGAAGGAGGGAATTCATTTTACCCTCAAGTAACGGGAATCGCTAGTGTGCGATGTAAGGTTCATTACAACTTGAGTTCCCTTGGTCGGGGTTCTGGACAATGCCAGCGAGCACCACCTCTAACTCAATACTTTACCCCGCCTAATTCCAACAGGGTTCTTCAGTCACTTCCGTGTCAAGTCCGTCAACTCAACAAAATAATTATATACTATCTACTTATATTTGTCAAATACTTTTGTTTGAAATTCTTAACACGTTTCTTGGCAGCACGTAACGCCTGAGGTTTCAGGGTACGCTTAAGTTCCTTATTCGAGTGGTGTTGCCAATTCGGTGTTGTCATCTCTTGTGTTCCTTATCTATGTAATAAGTTTTACCAGAATAGTATGCTTTATAGTAACCTACAAGTCCATTGTTAGTTACTTGTTTACTACACCATTCATCTGCACATTCATATACCGATTTTACATCAGTACCAAATTCTGCCATTAGAATTTTAAGAGCATCTGCTCTTTGTTTTAGTTTTGCTTCTGTTAAGCCCATGTAAATCCTTTTCTAATTTTCCAATCAGCATACATTCTACCGAACATCATGCCTTCATGTGATTTTAATGGTGATCCTGCTAGGATCTCCTTCTCCCTTTTAGATAATACCACACCTTCCATAGTGGGATACTCTTCAGGAAATCTTTTTATTTCGTTTTCTATTTTGTTCATTTTCTAGTTGTCGTTCAAATTCGTATTTCATTGTTGAAAGACTTTGAGATAAGTATGGTTCATACTCATTGTTCTCTATAAGATCTTCCAGATGTGCTACATGTTCTAGAGCGAAGACTAATTTAGTTTCAAGATTCATTCTCATATTAACCCCAATGAACCAGCGGTTATTCCAACCGCTACAAAAAATCCAAACTCAGCTAGATCTCTCGATCCTGTTGGCATTGAAGTCAGCAGTACAGACAGTGTATGGATCATTTATTTATTATACAGAACAACTAACCGTTAGTCAAGCATCGTGTGCGAGCATTGAAACTGTAACAGTATTGTTATTTATCTTATTATATCTTAAACAAAGTTCATCACTTGACTTATGTTCCCATGAAGCATAGGTATCGTTTAATGCCTTAACATAAACACCATTATCCCTTGCCTCACTTTCAATCGTTCTCATTTCTTCTGCTACGATTGCTTTAATTAAGTCCTTTCTTGTTATCTTAGTCATTTAATTCTTCTAATAACCCAACAAAGAACTCTGCATCTACAACAACTAAGGGCTTCTTATGATTCTTTTTCATAACTACGATTGGCTCGTAGTTGTTAGAGTTCTCTTTGGCTTGATTGTATGCTTCCCAGACATTCAACTTTTCTACATTCTTACACTCAATAGAGAAAGGAAATCTCTGTCTAGCAGCACGTGCCATAATTAAGTCTTCGCCACCAGCTCCCATTGATCGGGATTCTATATCTTCTGGATGGATATTCAGTTTTTCAATTAGCAAATTCCTAAACCACTTTTGTAGGTTTCTACCCTTTGCTTTTGCAGATTGGGGTTTCATCCTTATTCATAATCAGTAGTATTATTTATCGTAGATAAATTCTCTACTAAATTTTTCTATAATTCTTTCTACAACTGGCTGATCTGGTGTCATCCATTTAAATGTTGTTCTCTGGTACTTCAGAGCGTCTATAACTAGGTTAGTTTCATGCTCTGATAAATTTATAACATATCCTTCATCTGAAGAATTCCGTACACGGCTATGCATAATGATCCAAGTCCTGATAGTAGTAAAAGTATTCCTAATAAACCATAACAGTTCACAGTTTAAAACCTGAGAACGTATCTTTCTTCATGTCTTGTTTGATACCACCAACTACATAAGATTCTACTTCTGTTTCCTGTGGTGCTACTTGTAAACCCTTAGAACTAATCCAATGTTCTGTCCAAGGTAATGGATTATTCTTTGCAGGGATATCATATAAAGGTTTCAAACCAATAGATCTCAATCTCTTATTAGCAATCCATTCAACATAAGATTGAAGTAACTTATCATTCAATCCTATCATACTTCCATCTTTAAACAAGTACTCAGCCCATTTCTTCTCTTCATTCACACACCTATCAAACATATCATATGTCCATTGCTCTTCTTCTTTAACTATCTCAGTCATCTCTGGATCATCACCCTTTCTCCAGTTGTTTATTATGTTCTGAGTCAAGGCAAGATGTTGGTTTTCATCTCTGGCGATGAGTGATATAATTTTTGCTGATCCCTCCATGAGCTTGAGTTCACCGAAAGCAAAAGAGCAAGCAAAAGATACATAAAAACGAATACCCTCCAAGATGTTGACATTAGC
>VTLG01015882.1_pt1 | contig 16758 bp, 30 predicted proteins | sample 4694571 | NCBI WGS metagenome assembly VTLG01 (sample SAMN12604809, study PRJNA352737) | marine metagenome | biome: ENVO:00000447; feature: ENVO:00000209|ENVO:00000569|ENVO:01000036; material: ENVO:00002151; isolation source: viral sequences binned using virsorter ...
TGAAGCAAGACGCTGACAAGGCGGAATATATTTGTTCTCGCTCAAAACTGCGAGGAGAAAGCTCACAGCGAGCGATAGTGGCGTCAAGGATTTGTTCTCGCATCGTGGAGGCAAGCGAATGAAAAGGTCGGCCTTGCTTTTCATAATATTGTTTCTATTTGGGTTCTTTGTTGGGCTGTGCCCCCCAGCACGATCACAAAATAGCTCATTAAATTTACAGTTGCCGAGCGGCCCTACCAGCTTCCAATCTGACAAGATTCGCAAAGGCGACATGGACTGCCAGAACGCAGTAGGCGGCGGCATGAATATGGAGTTCGGTGTGACTGGCATCATTAATAATGCGACCGGCCCTTTTGACAACTTCAACCCCGCCCTGCCAGAACGCAAAGATATCGGTGTGTATGCTCGAATAGTGATCCCGCTGGATGGTCCAAAGGAGCGTATAAATTGCAACACCCTTTACCAACTTCTGTTAGAAAGAGAAAGGCTGGAGGTGCAGAGGCTCAAAGCTGAACTTCAAAGCCTCCAGAATCTGCAAACAGCCGAATCCAAGTTTGAAAACTGATGGCAGACATAGAGGACATTGACGATCACTTAAAAGCGGCTACCTTGCATATTAAAGGTATGTCATGGGGCGCGCGGATTGCCGCAGTTATGGGATTGAGTAGCATCCTCGGCACTTTATACGCTGGATTTCTTATGTATCAAAAAATTGAAGAAATTGCTGGCTTGGATCTTGGTGCGTACCAGCAACAGATGAAGGTAATGGATACCAAAGTTACAGAGGCGGTGGAGTATTCGCGCGATATTAAAAATGGTTTGCGCGATGACATCTTACGTATTGAACAACAGGGTGACAGGATAGAAACGCTTGTCCGCACCAACACGAGAGAATTGCGTGACGCAATGGATGAAGTAGAAGCCAACACGCGCGACATGATTGACGCGGCTGATGAACGGTTTGAAGACAGGCGTGATCAGTTGCGAGCATCACAGGACCAAGATATCAAGGAGCTTGAGGAAAGGTTGGAGGCTCTCGTACAGAGGGCATTGGACAATCCACTGGCAGATCAATAATGTTCCACGTAGAACATCGGAGGACGCATGAAATTTGACAACATCAAAGGGCTGATTGGCGATATTGCTCCTACCCTTGGCACGGCTCTAGGCGGCCCCGTGGGTGGCGCGGCGGCAAGTATGCTTGCCAACGTACTAGGGTGCGACCCAACGCCACAGAAGATAGAGAAGGCGTTACAGCAGGCAACCCCCGAACAATTAGCAGAAATCAAAAAAGCGGAGCTAGATTTTGAGGTCCGCATGAAGGAGCTTGAGGTGGATGTCTTCGCCTTGGAAGCCAAGGATGCGCAACATGCACGAGAATCATTTAAAGAGGATTGGACGGCTAGGGCTATTGCCCTTGTCTCCGTGGCCTTATTTGGCGGGTATATCCTACTCGTTACTATACAACCTCCAGATGCCAACGACGACGGCATCGTCAATCTGGTCCTTGGTTATTTGGGGGGCATCGTCTCTTCTGTAGTCAGTTTTTATTTCGGCGCAAGCAAATCGGGGGCTAAATGAGCAAGCTAGTTGAGCAGTTGAAAATACATGAGGGCGTAAGAACTCATGCGTATCTTTGTAGCGAATCAAAGATAACTTGCGGTGTAGGCAGAAATTTGGACAGCGATGGGGGTATCGGCTTATCAGAAGATGAGATAGATTTTTTGCTTCAAAATGACATCCGACGTTGCAAGCAAGAGCTTGTCAGGTTGCCTTGGTTTCCAGAAATAGACTCCGTCCGACAAGATGCGCTCATAAATCTGTGCTTTAACCTAGGCATTACACGCTTACTAGGATTCAAAAACGCCTTGACTGCAATGTCAGTGGGTGATTATGAAAAAGCGGCGGAAGAATTTTTGGATAGCCGATGGGCTGTTCAAGTGGGGACCAGAGCCTTGGATGTCGCGCACATGATTCGCACTGGAGAGTATCCCGATTAATGGCACTTAGTAAGCGCCAGTCTAACCGCCTAGCATCGCTTCTAGCGGCAATGGGCGGCGAAGAGGTGCCGCAACCCTATCTAAATGAATGTATCGCTGACGGGCTTTTAGCGCGCGCCTACAACGGGCGACTTATGCTGACAGAGCAGGGACTAGATGAAAAAAATAGACTATGTACACTTGCTGGTCTGAACATAAAATATAAAAGTGAGATTGAAAAAAATGGACAGGCCAAAGCCGCCGCGAAAGTACGCGCAAGAAATCATGCATTTAAAGACGAGACAGGAGCGACTGAAGGCGCTTGAAAATGTGCCCGCGCACCTGCAAGGGTTGGTGCGAAAGCACGTAGAGATATCGTTTGCAGTAAAAAACCTAAAGGCGTAATCTATCCATTCTAGTGGCTCCACTAGAAACAAAGGACTTCATACACCCTAGTTCGGGGAGCTTTGCTCCCCGCTTTTTTTCCCCAGATAAAAACGTATTGCCGCTTCAATGCGCGGGTTAATTTGCTGATGGTCATTTTCAAATCTAGCAATCTGTGACTTGTTCGGCTTGCCCTTGATCTGATAGCCAAGCAATGAAGCCAACTCTGTTTGTGTCATCCCAGCCTTATGACGCATTTGCCTTAATTCACTTCCCTTCATTTACTGCCCTTTCCTTTTTCATTTTTTCAAGGACGCGCCATCCGTGATTCAACGTGAGTGGTAGTACAGTTTGTGGAGCGACACCAAGCTCCTGATAATAACGTGATACAAATGTTCCCCAACCGATACCTGCGGCATAACACTCATCCCAAAGCGCTTGCTGTTCATACACAAGCTGACCTATCTTACTCATCAAACGGCTCCCATCTTCCAAATAAAATATCCTCAAGCTCCATCCGATCTTTATGGTTCAGAATCATCAACACCTGAAAGATTGGTAGCGAGTTGAGGTCTGTATTGTAACTTGCTGATTTCTGACGCAGGAAATCCACAGCTTGTTGAGGAGTGTTATTGACCATCACAATACTCAAGGTCATACCACTGCCAAATTGTCTCGCAGTGAGTTTCCCACTGCTCTTTTCCAAAGAGATTTACCATCGCTTGATCAACCCGATCCATACCCTCTGACTCATAAATTTTTACAAACTGAGGGTATTGAGCTTGCATAGACTGAAGAATCAAAAACGGAAGCAACGACTTCTCAAATTCTGAAATCATGACCTGCCCTCCACACAACTTGGCTCAAGATTTTTATAGTCCGGCCACTTTCCTTTGCAGACCATCTCAATGTAAAAGGCTTCTTCTGCAAGCACATCTTCATAATCTGCATCGCCAACAAACCCAAACAAAAGGACGGTAATCAACAACGCTAACACGTATCTAATTTTCATGCGTACTGCACTCCCTTCTCTGTTTCAGCCATCAAGACATAATCTTTGTGAACAACACCTAGCTTGGCATCCCCACGTCTATGCGACTTGATCCACACTTTCTTTTTGAAATTGCCAAACTGGTCTTTGTAAACACGCCAGTGGCCTCTGACTTGATGTAACCGCTTGCCATACTGCGCTTCTCGTTGATTTGGCTCTTTGACTGTAATGCCGTCCGGCTTAGGCAGATTGATCCTGCATCGGTAATAAGCATCTGACGCAGTAACTCGCGGCGTTCGACTTTTTTGATGATTACCTGCGGCAATATATTCTTTATAGATCCACGGGTAATTCAGAACCTCCATTAGTTTCAACACAAATAGCATTGGGCTATCAATCATAATTGGATGCGGCATCAGCACATCAGGCGGTTGAGACGCGACTGATGACTTGTGCATCTGGTAAGTCCTATACACCACATCGAAGAAATCATCCAAAGACTGTGATGCGGCAAGTGTTTTGTCAGGCAAAACTCTGCGGCATGACTCTTTGTATTGATCTTGACTTTTTGCACCTTGTGACCACATAGCGGCAGGTCCATTTCCAAAAGACTGCCAATTTACGCCGCCCCCGCTTTGATGAGGAGCGTAGTTGTCTTTTGGTTCATCATCCACCAGCTTTGTACAATATGCCGCCATAGCTACATCCTTGGCATAACTTACTGGCGCAGAATGACTTGAATCAGCTTTTGCTTTCCATATAGATGGCGCTCCAAGGCTGGTCAAAACAATGGGCCATTCATTAGGAACAAGCTGTTTTTTTGCTTCATCAAATTCATAAAAAGTGAACAGTGTATCTGTGCTGTTTTTTGGAACGCCTTCATCAATCTTTGTGCCAGCAGGTCGCAACCGATTACCACGCCCTTCTGTCACGGTCACCTGCTCAATAAAACAAGCCATCAATGTTTTGTCAGTTGGAGCTTCCCATTCAATCCACATAGTTGGAAACGGAAGCTGTAATGAATTGGCAAGATGAGCGATATCTGAAAATGCGCGGAAATCATGAGCGCGTTCCTTTTCCTTCAATATCAAATCACTTTCAAAAATGTGATCTCGCAAATCTGTCTCAACATCAAAACGCCGTGCGAGGCGAATTGCCTTGCCTTCAGTGGCCGCGACTTTTTTATGCCACCTTTTCATCTCTGCGTCTGAATGCTTGTTGAAATTGCGCACCCTTTGTGATGGCCGATCAAAAGCCCAGATAGCGCGACTCCAAAGATCACCAACTTGAAGATCCGTATCATGCGTACTCATAGCGAATGGATTCCACGCTCTTCGCACCACAGCCGAATAATCCATCCAGCCTCAGCGCGCGCATCATGTGCGACGTGCAATGCTTGTCTCAAACGAGCGGCCAAGTCTTCACCGGAGTAATCACGTTTCCAGTAGTTATGCGCGAAGTCTAGGGTGTCAAAATACTTATCCATTATTCTCCCTCCACATAAAGGTCAACTGTTGGGGTAAGCTCCATGAAGTAAACCTCATTGACTGAGTCAACCATTCGGATCTTTGTGCCACGACCCTTCCAAAACTCAACAGTATAGGTGTCATTCCACTCCAGCTTGATCTTGACCAAACCTTTGAATTTCATGCCGCTGACTTTGAACTGCAAGAAGCCTCGGTTGGCTTCACACTCACCACCACCAACAAAAGTTTGCGCTCCCCATGTCATGAGGCATAAAGCACCGTGCTGACCAGTTACACCTTGACCAAGCTGGATTTGCTCGCGGATAGTGTTTGCTACTTGAAGGTTTGACATTTTTTCTCTCCGTTTTCTTGGGGCGTTTCCCCGTTCCATGTTTGTAATAATAAACCTTTTCATCGAAGAGTCAAACACAAATTGTGCTTTTTTTGATTTTTTTTATCTGCCTATTAATCCCATGCTCAAGCCTTCCATGTATAGATGTTCAGCCATAGCCCTTCCGTAGTTCGCGGGTAAGCCGTGTGCGACAAAGAATTGCTCTTCATCTCCATACACAGTGTGTAGTTCTGAGTGGTGATGCATACAAAGCGGAATCACGTTTCGATCATCCGCTTTCAGCCCCATACCGCGAGGACCGGCCCAAGGTTTTAGTAAGTGATGCGCTTGTATGGGGCCCTCACATCTTTGGTTTTGGGTAGAGCATCCCAGCGTGTGAATCCAGTTGAGATACTTCTTTTGATTCTTAAAACGGAGCTTGCTCATTCTTTGCTGTCAGCTTCATGGTGATGTAATCACTGCCACTAGCTGACGTCTTCTCCCACCCAGACGCACGATACGATATATTGTTGTACATAATGGTGCCACCCATATCTGGATGACTTGGCGTTTCCTTGGGGTCGTTAATATAGATCCTGCCCACGGATGCCATTAGCTCAAGAATCTCTGTGCCGTCCGGCAATCTGCTCTTGACCAGCGCCATGTACGTAGGTGAGCCGTTAAATTGAATCTGGCCCTTGCCTACAACCTGCGCTTCGTTCTTTGCGAAGAGCGCGCCTTCAAGATCGTTCTGTTTATATTCCATATTACTTGCTCCATCGTTTGAATACGTTGGGGTGTAGCTTGTAGTAATACCCCGTGCTGTCTGGGATGCGCTCTTTCAGAACAACCTCACCATCTGGCAGATTGTACTTCGCTCGCATGTGTTGTTTGCGGATGTTTCGGATTGCTTGGCTGATTGTCGGCTCTCCGTAAAACCGACCGGTCTTTGCCTGTATTTTTTCCTGCAAAGTCCAGAACGTCCACGGCGCGCCATTTGACAGACACGCCAGAACGTAATCATCCAAGGTTTCTAGTTTACGATCCATACAGCTTCACCAGCGTATCGTATGCACTGCGCTGGTCCCCTTTTGATGCTTGTTGCGCCTCAAGGATTGACTGCTTACTGCTTGCAAAGATGTCTATGCACCTTTGGTCCTGTGGGTTGGCAAGATGATCGCGACACGCGGCAAGGAAGCTAGATGTGTTGCTATGCGTGACAATTGTCGCTCCCTTCAACTGCAATACGTATCTACCTGCTGGATCTGCTTTAGGCGGCTGTTTAGTTGGTGCAGGTTTTGTCGCGGCTGGTTTTCCCGTCTTTTGATCCTTTTCCGCCGCGTTTCCGTCGTCGTCCTTGTCCGCGCCAATGCCGAGCGCCATAGACAAGCTGTATCGCTTTGCGTAGGTCGTCGCACTGCCGAACCCTTGGCACGTCTGCCTTTCGGCTTTGACAGTCAAGCGCCCTGTGCTGATGTAGCCACCGTGTCCAAACAGCACAGTTTCAATGCAGGCACCAATATCTGACTCGTGGCTTATCTGCTGGATGTAAATCTCCTGCTCGTTGAGTATCGGCTTGGCGTAATCCCAAAGCGCCTCAAGCGAAACGTACTTGCTACCGAATTGCGGATTCGTGTTTTGTGCTGTGGCGTGAGATATGTTTTTCTGCGCCTCCAGCAAGTGCTTTATCAAAGTGTCGTTATGCATCATAGGCTCCATAGTTTTTTTGCGGCTTGCTTTTCACCAGCCGACCAGCGCCAGTCATCAAAGTCCGGCATGAGTAACTGGGCGACCTCGTGAATGTCTGAAGAGTATGAGAGCAGTCGTTGCATCTGACGCGCGGCTTGCTCTACTACCTTCATATGATCCTCTACATCTGGCACCGACATGACCACAACCTGTGCGGATGACTTAGTGCTGTGAATGTAGTCAACGATTGGTAGGGCTTGCTCTGCCGTGCCGTAGATTGAAAGCTGACGGCTGACCGTCTGCGGTACAGCGGACGGCAATCGTCCTACCGTTTTTATGTCTCTGACGACGCCATCATATAACAGGTCAAGGTATCCAATGATTGGAACACTGAGCCAGTCATACTCCAGCATGATCTTTTTTTGGCTGGCAATCGGCTTACCTAAAGACCGGTAGTGAGGCAAAGCAATACGCAGGTATCGCTCGACGGCCTCTCCTTCGCTCTGAGCCTTCTTCTGGTTTACGGGTAGCCCTTCGCTTAGGGCATCCACTTCGTCGCTTGCGTAGGCTTCCTTGGCCTCGTGGATTGCTTGGTCATCCGTGAGGTCGTCCAGCAGTGCGGCAGTGATTGCTTGATCTACAGCTTTTCCGCGCCACATAGCTGGAATGCCAATGTTATCTCTATAACCAGACACGTGCAGAAGCCACCGCGCTGGATTTTGGATGTACTCATTGATAGAGCTTGCACTCAAGTTTCCAACTCCGTGATGTTCAAATGGGTCATTCATGGCCTTGCCCTCGCCGTTACAATATGTGCAAACAATAGCACGTTATGGGTAGACCTACAATGTCACACGAGGTATGATGCTCGCACCGTATGGAGGAAGCCATGAAGCTAGGAATTTGGATAAAAGAAAACGGCCTGACGCAGGAGGCGTTCGTTCGGTATTCACATAAGCGCGGGGCGGGGTTTTCACGTCACGCAGTCGCTAAATGGTGTTCCGGTGCAAGAGTTCCGCGACCAGAAGAAATGCGTACTATCTACCAGCTTACTAATCAGCAAGTTCAGCCAAATGATTTTTATGGCTTGCCAGATGATCATAAATCGCCCATTATGGGCTGATGAGTATTGAAGCCCTTAATTGGTGTAAGCACCAAGATTGCCCGACGCCTACCAGTAAGCTAGTGCTGTTCGTCTTATCTAACTATGCAGACGAGGAGCATTCCTGTTTCCCGTCAGAAAAGTTGCTAGGCAAGATTTGCGGCATAAGTGACCGGCAGGTGAGAACCCACCTGAGAGCGCTAGAGGCGCACGGATTGCTACAGGTCATCAGTCGCACCGGCACCTCGAACCGTTACATACTAAGCGTGGAAGCTCACTTCCAGAGGGGGCCGGAAGTAGACTTCCGGAGGGCTAGGAAGCGCACTTCCGCCAATACTAAACTTAAACAAAATAACCAAAGGGGACGTATGAATGAACTTGCTGGGTGAGCTTTATGACAAGTACAAGATACCAACAGACAAACTCCGCAACGGACAACAGAAAACCAAATGCCCAGAATGCCAACCGGCGCACAATCCTAGGGACAACCCGTTATCTATTACGGTTGAGTCGGATAGCATTCTTTTCCACTGCCACCACTGCGGATTTCAAGGTGGCGTTACTCACCAGACCGCGCCACGTTACCGACCAGAACGCAAGCCGCCGGAACCTATATCCTACCTAGCGGCACCCAACGCCTTCCTAGATTCTTACTTCAAGGAGCGCGGCATCTCACGCAAGACGTATGAGGCGTTTAACATCTTCACAGATGACAATCATTGGATTGGCTTCCCGTACAACGGACACAATAACCAATGCGACAACATCAAGTTCCGGACTCGCGACAAGGACTTTCGGCAAACCAAGAATGGCCGCAAGTCTCTATACAATTACGGCAACGTCGCAGAAGCTCCTGTCGTGGTCGTGGTAGAAGGTGAGATGGACGCCCTTGCCGTGTACGAGGCTGGAATTAATTACGTCACCACACTCCCCGACGGCGCGCCTGCAAAGGTGGCGCACAAGGAGAACGACAAGCGCTTTGAGGTTCTCCGTACCCATCCACTTGCGGCAAAAAAGATCATCCTTTTCTGCGACGCAGACGGGGCGGGAGACAACTTAAAAAAAGAATTGTTGCACCGGTACGGCAAGGATAGGTGCTGGTACGTCAAGCCACCGGAGGACTGCAAGGACGCCAACGATGTGTTGCTCAAGCATGGCGCGCTCAAGCTCAAGGAGCTTATTGACAAGGCTCATCCGTTCCCAGTGGACGGGTTGTATACGGCTGGCTCGTATAAAACAGAAGTTTTGGACCTGTACCAAGGTAACTACGACCGACCAATTCAAATTGGCTTCCGTGGACTAGACGACATCTACAAGATTATGAAGGGTACGTTTCATGTGTGGACCGGCATACCCAACCACGGCAAGTCCACATTCTTAGACCAGTGCCTCATACGACTTGCCAAGTCCCACGATTGGAAATTCGCGGTGTTCTCTCCTGAGCACAGCACCAAGATGCACATCCGTCGTCTGGCCGCGATGATCGTGGAAAAGCCGTTTGACCAAGGGTTCAATGGCAGGATGTCCGAGCAGGAATTGAAGAACGCGGTCAATTGGATTCACGAACATTTCCTGTTCATTGAGACGCGAGAACACACGCCGCACATAGACAAGATCCATGAGATATGTCGCGGCGCGATCCAAAAGTTTGGGGTCAACGGCTTGGTCATTGATCCATACAATGAGGTAGACGCCAGCCGCAGGGGGTCATATCGTGAGGATGAACACATCAGGGACTTCATCAGCAAGTGCAAGAGGTTCAGCAAGATGTACGACATAACAACATGGGTCGTGGCACACCCGACCAAAATGCCCAAGCAAGACAGCGGTGGTTACTCTCCGCCTACCGCCTATGACATCAGTGGCGCGGCACACTGGCACAACCAAGCCGACGCCGTGGTAACGGTGCATCGCAACTTTGACGCTGGCACCATTGAGGTTATTACACGCAAGATCCGCGAGCAGGGACTATATGGCAAGATTGGTTCAGCTACGTTTATATTTGACGACCGGACTCGTACATTCAAGGAGCCTACGTTAGAACCTGTTTCATCAGTGAGCTTTGGATCATGGCACGACAACGACTAAGCGGAGAGGACGCTATGGCGTTTATCTTACGCGACGCAGGTATAAAGTTTGTGCGAGAGCATCAGTTCCATCCTTCCCGAAGATGGCGGTTTGACTTTGCATTACTAGAGCAACGGATAGCTATTGAAGTGGAGGGCGGTGTGTTTTCACAAGGCCGACACACAAGAGGCGTGGGCTTCATTAAAGACTGCGAAAAATATAATGCGGCCACGGCTTTAGGCTGGAGAATCTTCCGCTTCCCAGCCGATCGCATAAGCAATGACTGCCTTCGACCAATAAACCAGTTAATCCAGATGGAGACTGCATCAGATGGAAATCCAGACACCACTAGCGAGAGATGAATTGGACCTATGCCTTCATGCATGGGAGAAAGCGATAGATGAATGGCAAGAAGCACAGATGGAAGCCGCAGAAGAGGAGGGGATGTTCAAGGCGTGGGAGTCAGCAACTAAAGCGGCAATCATGGCAACCAAAGTATCAGCGGTTATGGCAGAGGCGCAGGTTCGAGCAAATCCGCATTGGCGTGAGCGCTATTTGAAATACCAAAAACTCAGCATAGTTGCAGAAACCAAAAAGCGGATACTGCGACTAGCTGAGGCAAAGTGGGAATCAGAGCGATCCCGTCAGGTCTCGCTCCGTAGTCTTAGATAGCTTGCTTAGTGTAGCTGTGGTCAAGGGCTGGCTTGATTAGCTCACGGTCAATCGCGAAGTCATCATAGCCCTTGCAGATTGAGGCAAGATAGTTGTGGCTAGGTGGGTGAACATCGCTCTGATCGCACATGGTGTAGACCATAACCTGTCCGGCGGCGGTGTCTATGAACTGCTTCGTGTAGAGATGGGGGAACCCCTCGTACCGATCAAGCGCTCTCTCACACCGCTCAGTGATCATCCACAGCCCAAGGGTCACGGACTGGCCGCGCACCTCTTCTATGTCTGCCACGCCCCTGAACACTAGCGTGTGATTGTTAAGCACCAAGGTCTCGCACGGCAAGGCTTTTGGGCAACGGTAGCGCATCTGCGCCTTGTTGAGGTTGGAGCCATAGGCTCCGTAAAGGTATGGTTTATAAACGCTCATTAGTTAAGCTCCTCATATCGCTCATCAAAGTAATCTTGTACGCACTGCTCTACGCCGTGCATCCATCCAGTGTCAGTGACAGGCTCCGCATGAACCGCATTGCTGTAGTTCATTTGTACAACCTCATCCGTAAAGCTACACACTGCACTGAATGCCGTGTTTTCAAAGATGTTGTCGGTCGTATCATTCAGGCTGTGAATGTGAGACTTCTTGTTAGTGACATACATATTTCGCAGGGCTTGAGTGCTGATGGTGCCAAGTACGCGATTTGTGCTTGACTTGCGAACAACCCATGTGTCGCTACCGCGCTTCCACGTGATGCTCATATCATTGTTTTCAAACAGGTTGCGGATCTCATTGAACGCTCGCTTTTTGATAGGCGCTGACTGAGCTTGCTCTGTGAGTTGAATGCTGGTCTCAACAAATTGCATTAGGAAGCAGACCCAGTTGGCGATTTTGCGATACTCAGTAGTGCCGCTGTGCTGACGGAATTCCATAGCGCCGCGCGTGGCGATATTAGTCAAGTTGACCTTGTAGTAACGGCCCATCGCATAGGCTTGGCTTTCCTTTGTGTTGAACTGCTTCATTTGATGTTTATGATCTACAACGCTTCGGCACCATTGCGCTTGACCGCGTCGGCTCTGGGGCATAACCATGTCAATCTGCTGTTCATACGTAGCGTATCGCTCCCATACCGTTGCAATCTGTGGAGCAGTCATGTCGCGGCAGTCCAAGTGAACGTGAAGGCCGCAAGTACGGTTGACTGTGCAACCACCGATCTGATTGAGAACACGGCATACAGTCTCTAGTTGAGCGAAGCCGTCTGCACCCTGAAGGATGGGGCTTACAAGCTCGCCGGTCATACCGCTACGATGATGAAGGCTGGAATCAGAAACGATCTTCCAGTATGAAGTGGTGCGATGATTGTAGCCCTCAGATTGAGCGTCAATACCAGCGTCGCGCAAGCGACGAGCTACCTCGTCACGACGAGCGCCAACAAATTCAATTTCAATTCCAAACTTACGATCAGTGTATTGCATCATTTCTCTCCGGTTTCCTATGGGGCCGCCCCCGTCCATGTAGTTATGAAACCACATCACGTTTTGTATTACAACCTTTTTTTCAAAAAAATGTGCGAAATGTGCAAAAAAATTGACGAGGTGGGCTTGCACTGCCAGAATGATCAGCATTCAAGCCAATCTTCTGGAGTCAAAATGTCGCAGTGGCGAGCCGAAGAGGTGGTGATCAGGCCGCTAGATAGCCTTATCCCCTATGAGAGAAATGCAAACACGCACCCCGAGGAGCAGATTGAACAGATAGCTAACAGCATCAGACAGTGGGGTTGGACAGTACCAGTGCTTATAGATGAAAAGGGCATGGTGATCGCAGGGCACGGGCGCATATTCGCGGCGCAAAAGTTGAAGCTAGATGAGGTGCCGTGCATAGTGGCTGATCAGTGGAGTGAAGATCAGAAGCGAGCTTATGTCATCGCAGACAACAAGCTACAAGAGGGGTCAGAGTGGGATTACAGTGCTATGGCCTCAGAACTGCGAAGCCTGACTGACAGCGGCTTTGATATTGATCTGACCGGAATAAGCGCTACTGAGTTTCACGTGTTCAGCGGCACAGAATCTGATGAGGAATTCAGTTTTGACTTTACTCCGGCGGTCACGCCTGTCGGTTTTTCAGAGTCAGTCAATTCATCACATGATGAGCCTCGTAAAAAAACCGATGAGGGCTATGTTGAGTTCGCGTTAGTTATGCAAGAAGAAAACAAGCAAAGGTTAATGAATCGGCTGAAAGAACTCAAAGCACAGCATGGCGTAGAGAGCAATGAAGACGCGCTGATGATCATGGTTGGTTAGGTATGCCCAAGATACACAAAAAGCAATATCAAGAGCAGAACGTATATGAGGCCGCGCTAGAGCGCATTGAGCATTTATACAACACGTTTGATGACGTGATTGTGTCGTTTAGCGGCGGAAAGGACAGCACGGCGATGTTGCTTTGCTGTATTGACGTGGCAAGCAAGCTCAATCGGCTCCCCGTAAAGGCAGTCTTCTATGACGAGGAAGCGATACATCCACCGACAATTGATTATGTTCGGCGCGTGGCTGAGTCACCTGAAGTTGATTTAGAGTGGTATTGCCTACCCATAAAGCACCGGAACGCTTGCAGTAACAGCCAACCCTTTTGGCATTGTTGGCACCCAGAAGAAAAAGACATTTGGATACGAGATCTGCCATCAGAGGCAATTACTGAGCATGACCGATTTGTAATGGGCCAGAGTATGCAGGACTTTGGTTTGGCGCATTTTAAGAACACGAACAAGGTCGTAATCCAAGGTATACGCACGGAAGAAAGCATTCGCCGATACCGCGTGGTCGCCATGAAGAAGAATGAGAACTACATCGCGAAGCCAGAGAAGGGCGTTTATTTCGCATACCCAATCTATGACTGGTCATCAGAAGACGTTTGGCGTCTGGTTAAAATGAAGGACGCTGACTACAACCGCACCTATGATCTATTCAATCGCACCGATCAGTATGGAATGCTTTTGAAACAGCGAGTGTGCCCGCCGTTCGGTGAAGAACCACTACGAGGGCTTTATGTTTACAGTGAATGCTTTCCTGAAATGTGGGAGAAGATGATCAACCGTGTAGCTGGCGCGGCTACTGCGGCCCGATATGGCAACACAGAAATGTACTCGCAGGGCTACAAGCCAGAACATACCTCTTGGCGGGCGCATATACAGAACGTGCTTGAGCAGTTTGATGGCGAATACAGGGCGCAGGTGACGAAGCAAGTAAACTCAGCAATTCGCGCCCATAAGTCAAAAACCGATGACCCCATACCTGAGGAACTTGCGCATCCGGTGAGCGGGGCATCATGGCGCTTTATTTCAAAGATCGTCACACGCGGAGACTTTAAGGGCCGAGTGATTCAAAACCTTAGTAATGAGGCCCAGAACAGGACAAACAGTATGGGCATAACCCCAGAAGAAGCGCAGAGGCGCTACGGCAAAAAATCGGAGCGTGTATGAGCTACAAAGAACAGCCGATCAATCAAGTGCAGTGGATAGAGCGAGACAAGCTACGCCCTAACGGTTACAACCCCAACCGCGTTGCAGGGCCGGAAATGAAGTTATTAAAGATTAGTATTTTAGAGGACGGCTGGACTCAGCCAATCGTGATTAACCCTGATTATGAGATTGTGGATGGTTTTCATAGATGGACGGTAAGTGGTGATAAAGACGTACAGGCGATAACTGGCACATTAGTTCCAGTGGTAATGACCAAACCTTCTAATGACGCGCATCAAAAAATGAGTACCATTAGGCATAATCGGGCGCGGGGGACGCACGGCGTACTCAATATGTCTGAGATCATTCAGTCTATGATTGATGACGGGCTTTCGAAGCAGGAAATAATGATTCGTTTGCAAATGGAAGAAGAAGAGGTCATCAGGCTTGCGGCGCGGGTTGGTATACCCAAAAGCGATCTTATAGATGATAACGGGTTTTCAAAATCTTGGAGGGTTTGATGGCAATTCATAATACACGATATGGGGCGCACTATTGGAACAGAGATGAAGTGGATACATATGAGTCCTCACCTAATGACTTGTATCGGTACACTGCGTTCATAGGAAATCAGAAGTTACCAGCTATTCCAAGGGGCGGCAGTCATTTAATGGTAGGGGGCAGTCGCAGGAGTGTGCATTGGACTGCTGAGACCAGAGATCAAGATAGTGAACACCTTGCAGTCTATATTTCCGGCTATCAGTGTGGTGAAAAAAGCGTATCACTGAGTGAAAGAGTAAACCTTCCTTATGTAAATGGCTGTGCTACGCGTCAGTTGTTTCCACCTGAACGCATAGGCGATCCAACATTCCAGCAACTCACCATGCCTCCATTTACCAGTGAACAGGTGCATCATATACACCCAACCGCGCGAGTTGTTTATGTGCTAGAGGGCAAGGGATGGAGCATTGTGGGTCAAGCTGGAGATGAAGAAGAAACTGAACTTTTGGCGGGCATGACTTGTGTACTTGACCCTATGTGTCCGCATCACTTTAGAACAGAAGAGACACCTCTTACGGTCTTGCCCATTCATATATTTAGTTCAACCCCAGAGTCCATGGAAAACAATCATCCTATGTTCAATGGAACGAAGGAAGTTTGATACGTATTGAGAGGATCTGATAACGATGAGCCAGCCAATAGACGACGACTTGAAGCAACAGATGCTTACAGAATTCATACACGGAGTAATAGATGATTCTGGCGTGAGGCGTTATCCGAGTGTAGATGCCTTGTCACGCAATCATGATGTGGCGAGAGCGACACTTTACCGCTTGGCTAAGGCTGAAAATTGGCAGGCTCAAAAAAACGATTATCAAACGGAGCTACAAAATCAGATAAATCGTGATCGTATGGCGAAGGCTGTTACGGAAGCCAAACGATTAGATGACACGTGCGTTCAACTATCAATGGCAATGCTCACGGTCGTGGGTCGCACTCTACAAGAGATTATGCAAGAAGAGCGCACGATTACTGAGACATCAGACGCTTCCATTCTGGGTCATTTATCAAGCGTGGCAGGAAACGCTCAAAAGATTGGCAAACTGGCGCTAGGAGAGGCGCAAGAGATTTCAAAGGTTTCAGCTAATGTCAGCACACCAGACGCCTTCAGAGCAGTTATGGACCAACTGGACGAACTTGCCGCATCAAGGGCTCAGAGCTTCGACAACCCTGTACACTGATTGGCTAGACACTGCTCGTCCCAAACAACTTACACCGACCGGACAATGGAATATTTGGTTGATTCTTGCTGGTCGTGGGTGGGGAAAGACCCGCACGGGGGCCACGGATGCCATGCTGTACGCCCTGAAGCATCCGAATGTGCAAGTGGCTGTGGTAACCCCTACCTTTGGCGATCTTCGCAGGACGGCCTTTGAGGGCGTTTCTGGAATACTGCGCAACATACCGGACGAATGCTTGCTTGAAGGTAGAGGTCAAGGATATAACTCAAGCGCCAGTGAAATAAGATTGTATAACGGCTCTAAAATAATGGGATTCAGTGCAACTGAGCCAGACCGATTGCGTGGTCCGCAGTTTCATCGCGCGTGGTGTGATGAGCTTGCCGCATGGCGTTACCCTGAAGCGTTTGATCAACTCATGTTCGCGCTACGTCTAGGCAATCGCCCTCAGTGCATTATTACTACAACTCCAAAGCCAACACCGCTGATTCGCCAGTTAATGGAGCGACCAGACACTATTACTACCTCAGGCAGTACATTTGAGAACGCGGAAAATTTAGCGGCCTCCACACTGCAAATGTTACGTGATCGGTATGATGGAACTACGCTCGGTCGTCAGGAGCTATATGCTGAGGTCATCGACAACTTGGAGGGTGCCCTCTGGAACTATCCGATGCTGGAGCGGTGTAGGGCAAGTGAGCATCCAGAACTGCAAAATATCGTTGTAGCGGTCGATCCGGCGGTAACGTCAGGTGCAGATTCAGATGAGACCGGCATTGTAGTGGTGGCTAAGTGTGACGGCGGACGGTATTATGTGCTAGAAGATCGCTCAGGCAAATATAGTCCTGATCAGTGGGGCAAGGTATCCTGCGATCTTTTTCATAAATGGGAT
>VTLG01001931.1_pt1 | contig 16757 bp, 31 predicted proteins | sample 4694571 | NCBI WGS metagenome assembly VTLG01 (sample SAMN12604809, study PRJNA352737) | marine metagenome | biome: ENVO:00000447; feature: ENVO:00000209|ENVO:00000569|ENVO:01000036; material: ENVO:00002151; isolation source: viral sequences binned using virsorter ...
GTTCTGACCTATCCACATTTGACACTGAGCCACTACCACTTGGGGTAGCAACGACAAAGTGCGGGTTCTGTGTTAAAAACTCTTGAACATACTCGTCAGTTGTTAAAAGTTCCCCCTTACTATTATACCTAGCTATACCATTTTTATCTAGAATTTCAACACTACCCGAATCATTTAATTTTATATTTTTATTTAATAACTCGACTACTTGATCTGGGTTTACTGCTTTATTTTTTGATGCAGATGATAATAAAGATTTATTAACTTTTATATCTCTTAACTCTGTTTCTAATCCACTAAGTTTTTTTCCAAACTCATCAGATTTTTCTTTAAGAATTTTTTCAAACTCTCCCTTTTGAATTTGTTTTTGTTGCTCTGCCTCTTTGATTGCTTTGACTGCATGGACGGCTGTGTCTAGTTCCTCAACATCTAATTTTTTATAAATTGATGCTCTTTCTTTTGCCAGTCTTTGTTTGACAATATTATTTACATCTTCCTCAGTAAATTTAGTCTCAGGTGCTTTCGTAACCTCTTGGTTAGTTTGCTCTTCTTTTGTTTCTTGGGTTTCAGTAGTTTGTTCTACTGTTGGTTGTTCATCGGCCATTTATATCTCCTTATATGTTCCAATCAGGATTTGTTGGAATCCAAGTATGGCGGCATCTATATCCCCCTCTAACTATAAAAGGGTCTCCAGAACTTTTGCCTTTCCACGACTGTGAGTTCCATCTATCCCGAATTTCTTTTTCGGTTAGTGTTCTTCCTACCATATTTACACAAAATGGTCTAGAGTCTCTTACTAAAGTCCCTGTGTAGGTAAAATGTTTTAGACCACTCTCTTTAGCTTTTTTAACTGTAAATTGTCCATGAAACTGCATGACCGAGTCATGTGCTATCTGACCAGCATATCGTCTAAGGTTTTCTCCAGCCCTGTCAGCGGCATACTCTGTTTGTAGCTTAGTAACTGCACTCTGTACTTGTGTTTTCTGAGACTCTACAAATTTGTTTTCATTAATAAAATCAACAAGTTCGTTTATCTCTCCCTGATTTGATTTCTGATATACTCCGTTTATGTGTGATCTAATATTCTTTACTACATCATTAAAAGGTCTGCCAACTATGGTACTTTGGTAAACCTCATCATTTATTACTTTTATAAACCTTTCAGCTATATCTTCAAACCCACTAAAAGATTGATATTTAAGTGCATTAATAGTTTGTAAATCTATTTGTGTTAAATTTTTAAAATTTGCGGGTATAGGCATTTTGCCAAAAGTATCTAAAACTTCTTTCGCTATTAAGTTGTACTCAGAGTTTATAAGTAAGTCAGCCTCTTCTAAAAATGTACTCTCAATAATAGATCGTAGTTCAGGTTGTAGTTGTATAGCTAATCTTGTTGAAACTAACTCTCCACCTGATGCTTTGGTAACAGCTTTAATTACATCTTCCTCTAATTTATAGAGAACATTAATGATTCGTTCTTCGTGTTGATCTGCGAGTTTATCTAATATCTTACTCATTTAATGCTGTTACGCCATGAATAGAGAGACCAATAAGCTGGCGATAATGTTTTTTGGCCTTTTACCTTTTTTAAAACTCCGCCCATACGAGCCATGAAACTACGCTTTCTAGCTGGTATATTAGATTTTATAGCCATTGATTTATCTCCAAACCTAACTTTTTTTACATTTTGTGTTTTTCTATCTCTGACATAAACAGCAAACTTTTTACTTTGACTTGGTGTTCTAAATGGCTTTCCCAGCTTGACTGTCTTACCCTGATACTTAGCCATTATTTCTTTCTACGTTTTTTTCTTAAATCTAAATCATGCTTTCTTGAGCCACGAAGAAACGAGTTTACTCTGCCCATACTCCACGCCGCCATAGGAACTCTTCTACTACCAGCCGATAAAAATGCACCCTGACCTCTACGATAAACTTTTGCTAGTGTTCCGTAAGTATATCTCTTAGATGCTTTTGCTTTCCGTCTAAGTGTTGCTTTTGTAGCCGCTGATAGTGGTTTTCTAAATTTACTTGCCATTATGATTTAGTTCTACTCCTTAATAATCCTCTTGGTATAAAACCACCTGATTTGTAGATTGATGAAACTCTTTTAATTAAGCTGGCTCTACGGGTTCTCTTTGAGCCTCTAAGTCCACTCAAATATTTCTTTGGTATGCCTGTTTCCTTGTCTTTAGGAACTTTTCTAACTTTCTTCTTCTTCTTGGCCATCTGGAGTCTGTCCCTCAATTTCAGTTGTCGTAAATTGTCCTCTAGTAGTTCTGGTGCTATCAATCTCATCGTTTATTGTTTTTATCATTTCGTTATCATCAATAACTGCCTCTGCTATTTGTTTATCTAATTCTTTATTAAATGTTTCTGATTTTATTCCACTAGCTTTTGCCATCTGTAAGAATTGTAAATCATTTGCCCAATCTCTAACATCAAATGTATCAGGATAATCTACTGCCCCGTCCCATTCTTTGTCTTGCCATAACGCAAACAAATCCCAAATCTGCTCTTCGGCATTTTCTAAATAATCTGCTTTCTCTGATAGTCTTGCATTAAGTAATTGAAACTCTGTTTGTAGTGCAATACCTGATGATATTTGATTTCCTGATGTACCTCTAACTGAACCCATGTGAGTAATACGATCTATTGCATCAATTTTATTTTGAATACATTTCATAATACCCTCTAAGTTCTGTCCACTAGGTTGAATGATGTAAGGCTTTAGATCAGCTTGCATATCCTCTGGTATTTCTATGATAGAACCAGCACCAGCACTCGCCTCTACATTTGGAGTCTTAACAAGGCTTGGGTGGTTAGCTAATCTTATTAGTTGTTCTTTCTCTGAGTAGTCGTTGTAAATACTTTGTTGTAAATAAGCGACATCTGCAAGATCGCTAATACCTATTGGTCGTTTACCACCTTTTAAATTGTAAACATTAATACATGGTATTCTACCGATAGCATTTGGTACTTGCTCAATAATCTTTACATCGCCCTCTGCATATTCTTTTTCATAGTCAGTAACATGGTAAGTAGTAATCTCTTCTTCGGTAAATAATTTTAATACTGCTCTATCTGCATTGATATCTTCTACAACTAAAAGCATATCTAAATAGAACCTACCACTTGCGGCTCTACTATAATTCCAGTTAACAATATTCTCTGGTGTATAGATCGACATATAAGGTCTGATGTCTTGATCTAGTTCCTCTGCTCTAGTTCTTGAATTAGTTTGTGGTTTGTCAATGATAACCCAACAGTTCCCGTAGATGCTTGCGTTCATCTGCACCTCTCTCATAATAGTATTAAATGATCTGCCGTCTAAGTCTGCATCATTAACAAAAGACTCTAAAGCTGGGTCTCCAGCCAAAGAACCATAGTCTCTAGTTGGCGGTACTCTCCATAAAAAACTTGTATAGATTTGAACTACATTTTTGCAGTGATTATCAACGGGTGTATGTCTAACTCTTTGATCGTATTCCTCTGGAGTCTCTAAGATATATCTATGTAGGTAATAACCATTTCTGTAATCATTCCCACCGAGATAGCTACGAATATAAAACTCCCAGTTCTGAATATTAGCGTGCCAGAGTGGGTGCTTTGTTGTTAAAAATTTTCTGTCCATCAACTCCACCTTTGAAGAGGGCTAGGTTTAAAATCCCTTTTGACAGGAAAGTTATACTCTACCAAATATCCTAACGCATCATTAAAATGGTCGTGAGACCCATCTTTGTCAGGCACATTTGTTCCCTCTTTGTAAATTTGTCTTTCTATGCTTTTAATTGTATTCTTACAAGATTTCAAGACATATAAAGTATTTACACCCTTTGCATTTTTAAATTTAGAATTGACTGCATTTATTCTATCTCTGACTAATGGTGCTTTGTTTCTTGCTCTTACTTCAAAGCCAGCATTTTTTAGTAAGGCCAAATCAGTCGTTCCACCCGCAGATGTTTTTCTAGCTTTAGAACTTGGGTCAGGATAAGAAATAATTTTTTTATCTGGGTATCTACTTTTTATTTCGTCAATCATTTCGTTTGTATTAGAAGAAAATATTTGTATCTCATCAATTATAAATATCTTATCATTTTCTATCACAGACACAACAGCCACCATCGGGTCTATATTAAAGTCTTGCCCAACATGAATTGTTTTAAATTTTTTATTATAAGTATTAATGATGTTTTTGTTTCTGTCAAAGTTGTAATAAATAATCCCAGCGTAATTTACAAAGGTTGCTAAATATTCTTGCTGGAAAGTTCTCTCATCTAAATCATTCTTTGCTTGCTCTATCTCTTCTGCTTGTACTTGGCCACCCTCTAATGTTGTATATTTAAAACTCTGCCACTCAGGGTCTTGTTTACTATATAAATCATAAGCAAAGTTAAAGCCTTTAGGCGAAGAGCAGAACAGGGCATGTCCTAATGTGTCAGATAATGTAGGTCTTAACACCTCGTACCAAGCCTGAGGTTTGATGTCAGCAAATTCGTCTAGCACAATAAAGTTAAGGCCAACGCCACGAAGAGATTGATCGTTGTCTGCCCCCTTTAGACTAATCAATGTATTGTTTTTAAGTAATAGTGATAAATCAGACTCATTAATTCTTTTTACCCATCTATGCCTAAGCATCATTTCTTTAAGCATATCCCAACAGATAGTTTTACTTTGTCTGTAACTAGGGGACACATACCAAACTCTTTGATTTGGAAACCTAGCAAACTTGGCCATTTCTTGTATAGCTAAGAATGTTTTTCCAAACCTACGGCCAGATATAAGCACTCGAAACCTTTTATTACATTTTATTACAGCCCTTTGAGGGTCAGTTAATGGCATTAAATCTGATCTCCCCAGCTATCCCAACCCTCTGCTTTTTGTCTAGCAAACAATTCTATTCTAGGTAGATCGCCACATAACTCTACAATATTATCTCTAATGATAGCTGGTTTCTTACTATGCTCTTGTCTTTTACTAATTACTAATTGTTTTACTGATTTAGAAACTCTTTGTGGTTTACCTTTAGTTGCAAGTAAACACTGCTCAGGGTTACACCTCGACCAGTAGCCCATGCCTGTAAAATATCCATCTGATTTTATGTTTTGTTTGACCCATGTAAAACCAACTGTTTTAAACGTGAACCCCCATTCTTCAATAACACGAAAAGCCTCTGGCAACATCGAATCAATAGCCCAAAGAAATAGAGTGCAATCATCGTCAGAAATATCAGAAATAGGTAACTTACAAATATCGTCAATACTAAGGGTATTATAATAGCGGGTAGCAGATCGTTTCTGTCCCTTTTTAGAGTATGTTTTAAATGTCCACGCTGGGTCTGCATATATTATATTGTAGCGTTTCTGTGGAAATGGTATCACTCAACTGACCACGCCAATGGTTCGTCATCTTCCGTAATAGTATTTTCTGACTGGCCTAAAATTTGTTTTCCGAGCCAGATTTGCATAACAACATTGCCTTTAGAGGCAGACTTCCATTGTAACTGTCTAAGCCTCATTTTCATTTCAGCACGCCCTTTTGTAAGATATTCCGAATAACTCTTCTCAATAAGGTCAGCACTACAACCGAAAAAATCTCCGATCTCTTTATTAGTGCAACCAAGTATAGCTAATTTTTTGACTTGTTCTGTATCAATCTTATATTTTTTTGGTCTCGACATATCCTCTTACCCTATGAGTTAGGTAAGTTCTGTTTATCAAAAAAAACTTATTTTTGCACTAAATATTTTAAACTCCACAGATTCCGTCACATTCGTCTAAAAAACTCATTTGACCTCTTTCTTCATCAGTTCTCAAGTCAACCTCGTCCATAGGAACGCAATCTCTATGTAAATACAGTTTATCAACTACAGCACCAGATTGAGAGTTTTTAAATTTTTCTTGATCTCTTATTTTTTTATCCATATCTAAAACTTCTTTCCATTCTTCTTTATTTTTCTTGATTTCTCTCCATTCTGCATTTGAATGATACGGGCAAAAAGTACAAGCTGATCTTGGTGGTTTTGGATAATTATTTTTTTCTAACCAATTTAAACAATCATATCTTCGCATTTGTTTATCAACTAATGGGTAGTCATTTGTTATATATTTGTGCATATTTATTTTCATTCTAAATATTTCATCATAAGAAATTCCCATAATCATAGTTACATGGTCTTTTTTGTTATATCTTTGACCTTTTTCATAACCTAATAATTGTCTTACTTTTTGATTTATAGGTTTCAATTTGTAGTCCCCAGTGCATTGACGGCGTAGCATACTCTTTTTACCACTATCAATATTTTTGCTAAAAAAAGGTGCTGTAAATGCTTTATATTCTCCTTTAGATGCTGATAATATATCTTCTTTAAGGTTTCTCCATTGAACTCTATGTATTGGGTAAGATAACTGTTTTTCAAGCCAATCTAAATGTTTATACACTAATTTTGGCTCTGCACCCACATCAGAAAAAATTGCACAATCAACCATAGGTATCTCGCCTTTTTCAATCATTAAAGCAAGAGTAGTAGATTGAACACCAGCACCTAATGATAAAACTCTTAAATTCATTTAGATTTATTCTAAAATTAATGATTTTATTGATAAAGAACCATCTATATTAGTCTCTAATTCAGCTTTTGACTTTATACATTGATATTGAATATTGTTATTTTTATTAGTTCTCATAGCAAGTCTTTTACCTTTTAGACAATCTGACATGGAAACTTGAATCCTATGTTCTTTAATTTCATTATTTACAAGCATCAACAAAGCTACTACTATTTCAACCATTCCCGTTTTCTCTTACTTTGTCTTTTAATTTTTCTATGTCTTCCAAAGCCTTTTCAAGTAATTGTTTGTTAAATTCTATGTTTACTTTATTTGTTACATTTTGTTCTTGGTTTTCGATTAATTTTTCTACATCAGAAAAAAGCGACTCTAAAAGCATGAACTGTTCCTGATCTACTGGTTTCTGATCGCTGGCTTTTAATAAATCAGCTTTCATTAACTCACGAGAGGTTTCTAACGATACTAACCTAGCAGTTAGTTCGGTATAAGCGAAAACGCCAGCGGCCACGAGTAAAATCAACGAGGCAACTGTTTTCATAGGCATTTGAACTGCCGCCTGTTCAGAGATTTTTAATGGTTTGTTACTCATCTATATTCATTCTTCATTCCAAGATCATTGATTGCTTGTTCTTTAGTCAAAAAACCTTTTTTTATTCCCATATCAATCACATCTTTATTTCTAGACGCATAATCTTTTATAAATCTAGTAACTTTCTTATCTTTTATAGCGTCTGTAAACATTTTAATTCTATCTTCATCTTTTGTTATTGTTATACCAAAATCATACTTTTTTTGAGGTATGACATCTAAATATTTTTTTGCTGATAGCCAAAATGCGGGCTGTTTGGCAAATTCTTTATCCTTAACCGAATCATAATAAGAATTATACATTTCGGCTAATTGCTCTGGTTTATCTAGCCACTCTTTATCGACCTTGTTAAAGTTTTTTTCTGCTGTTCCCTTACTGACCTTGTTGCTGATCTTATCCCAGAACTTGTTAAACTTTGGAGAGTATTTATTAGTAGATGTATTGGTAGAGGTAGAGGTAGGGGTAGGGGGGTTATCGCTAGGTTTTTTTGGTCGCCCTCCCAACTTACCATTTACTTTAGAGGCATCTATTCTCTTACGAATATATAAATATTCTTGTAGCTGTCTCTCGTTTTGATAATGATTTTCTACTAAAACAAAAAATTCATTTAGTATTTTTTCACATGAAAGTTTCTCGCTATCAGTAAAGCAAACAGCGATTCGTTTTATCGTATCAATATTATTAGGTAAACCAACACAGCGTTTATTCCAATTCCAACATAGTAATCTAATGTAAATTCCTATCTCTTCGTTTGTTAAGTGTGATGTGCCAGCAGTAAAATCTTCGGTAAATAAATACCATGCTTTGAGTTTTTCTTTAGGTTTCGAGTTCTCGTCTATAAACATTGTTACCCCCATTTCTGAACAATTTATATTTACTATGTTTAATTTTTTTTCTTTAGAGTTTCAAGAAAAACCTAAGATTATTTTTTGGTAAAATTATTTTAGTAGAGGGGATAAGCGAAAAAAGCATTTCAATGACTAAACTTACCCCCTCGAATCGGTAGATGAAATGGGTTATCTACCTAGTTCAGATTGCTACAATGCCTAGCTAAGAAAAGAACTATTTTAATTCTTAAAGAAAAATCGTTAGAAATCAAGGGTTTTTTAATGTTAATTAACTATATACAAAACCTAAGAAATTTAGTAGGTTATATATATATTAAATAATAATAATAATAAGGAGACTACAATGCAAAAACTAAACAGACTCTTTAAGAAGATACAAAAGTTTGATGTTATCGAAAACGATAAAGTTAAACATCTTTTTAAAATTACGCATCTTGATAACTCTACTGCCGTTTATGATAACGATGGTAAATTAGTTATGAAGAGTGCAATTAAACAAGCTAAGAAGAAAGGAACTGACAATGCCAAATCTTGATTACAAATTTAACGATGGCGGTTCTAAATTTAAACCTAGACGAGACTGTGTTGTTAGAGCCATATCAATAGCTACTAAACAAGATTATATGGAGGTTTTAAAACATTTTACAGTTCTTATGGACAAGCCAGCATATAGAGGAGTACCAAGAAAAATTTATGACCTTTACCTTAAAAATTTAGGTTGGGTATGGACTCCAACAATGTTTATTGGTTCTGGTTGCAAAGTTCACATGAACAAAGATGAACTGCCAAAAGGAACTTTAATTTTAAGGACATCTAAACATCTTACTTGTGTTATAGATCATGTAATCAATGATACTTACGACCCAAGTAGAGACGGCAACAGATGTGTTTATGGTTACTGGAGGTTGAATGAAAAATAAAAAATCAAAAAGTTTATTTCCCTATGGCATAGAACATAGGGAGGTAATCGGTTACTCGATGGATAAGGATAAGACTCCACTCTATCGGATAACAAGAATTTTACCTAAAAAGAAAACTAACTATAAGTCTATTTTTAGGGTATCAATGGTTTTGCTTTTACTTATATGTGGTGCTGTGTTCCTTGCTGGGTGTAGCACCACGCCAATAGTAGATAGTAGGGGCAAAAGTTCCGCCAATATTGAGGGGACGGCGGAACGATACCACGATGACTACTATACTTGCGTTAGTATTGTTGATGATAATACTAATGATTTTGTAGATACATCAAAGGTAGTGTATAACAAACTAAGATGGAGAGTTCTTTGGCTATCGCCTAAGCTACAAACTAAACAGGATTTAGTTAATAATTGCTTAGAGGGTCGAGGGTACTCTGTATTAAATAAATAATAATAATAGAAAGGAAACTACAATGTCTAATATAGTTGATAAAGTCTTTGACAATAGCGAAGATGGTAAACCAAACTATGCAATAGATTTAGTCGATGGCACTAGATTATATGCAAGAGGGAAAGTTTTAAACCCTATGCCTCAGTCTGGCGATGCAATAAATTTCACTGTTGTAAATGTGAAAACATCAAAAGGCGGCAATCCATATACTAATGTCAAAGATGTTGCTATCGCTGATAATCATACACTTGATGATGATTTGCCTGTTAGCAGTTCTTATGGGGCTACGCATGGTCAAACATATCCATCAGTATCTAGTGCTAAACAAGCAACAACGATGCCTATATCTAATGGTATAAACAAAAACAATACTCAAAGAATGGATATTTTTGTTACTGGTGTTGTTGGTCGATCTATGGGTAGCGGTCATTTTAGTGTTGAGGATATAAGCGACTTGACTAAAAATGCAGTTAGAGCATTTAATGACAACCTCAAAAATATCTAAAAATTACAGAAAGATATTTTTTGACTATTGGGGGTTATCTATTGTTGATATCCCCCAGTGTTGGGGTTGCTACCAAAGACCAGCAGTTGAAATACATCATCTTAAATCAAAAGGTTTTGGAGGCAGTAAAAAAAACTCTTACAATGTACCAAACAATTTATTTCCCGTTTGTCGCCCATGTCATACTCTGGCACATAGCAACCGACAAGTTAATGAAGAATTTAAAAAAGAATTACAACAAAAAATAGACGAAAAGGAGTTTGAAGAAAATGGCATCTGATATTTATTCTTTAGATTTTAACCCAAATATTCTTTCATCTAAGCAAGAAGAATTAGGCTTAGAGTTTTCAGATAATGATACAGCAGTTGAATTAATGAAAAAAGAAGAGAAAATGATTATTGCAGAATTAACGCTGGAACATACTCGTAACAGCAGTTATAAGAATACAACAGAATTAAATGGACTCATTTATTCTGATAACAAGTTTAAGCAGTTCTTCGACAGATACAGCGGAACTCTTAAAGCAAGGAATCGTTCTAAAATTAGATACGAGACCTTTAAGGCTTTTCGTGATGACCTCAGAACTAAGGTCGTAAACGAAAGGGAATTGGCAAAAAATAACTTATAGAAAGGAGTCATTATGCCAGAACTAACACAAAACCAACAAATACTTGATTATCTAAAATCAGGTAAAACAATAACCCCACTTACAGCGTTAAAAAAGTTTGGTTGTTTTAGATTAAGTGCAAGAATATTTAATTTAAGAGAACAGGGGAACGCAATCATAACTAAGAATGTTACCCGTAAAGGTAAAACATTTGCAGAATATAGTTTGTTGCAATAGCCATGAGTAAACCTGATAAAGAATATTTTAACATATCAGATCAACAAATCGCAGAAATGGAAGATGGTCTTGATATGGATAAAATGCGGGCTTTTGATAAACATAATGAAGATGTTAAGATCATGGAACTAACAAAAACTGGTCTTGAACTTTATATCAAAAGGTTTGGCAAAGAGAGCAATATCTATCAACAATGTAAAAATCTTATAGTGGAACTTGATAACAATATCGAGCATACTGAGAAATATAAGGATTTACTATGATAGAGCATTTTAAAAAATTTGATGAGGGCGATAAAACTTTATTGCCCTTATCGTTTAGTCATATCAACGAGTTTGCATTTAACAGAGAACGATGGGCATTGAGGCGTATCTTTGGATATCAGTTTGCATCATCGGCGGCGGCAGAACGAGGTAAAGCTGTCGAGTCTGGTCTTAATATGTGGCTCAATGGAATAGACTATGAGGAGGCAGTTGATAAGATGTATGATGAGTTTAATGCTAACTGTGCTTTGTTTAATGACCCAAAGACTGATGAGGAAAGAGATAATCTAATTCCTTTGTTTGGCGAGGGTGTTCGAGCATTCAAAGAATTTGGTTTTAAATGGAATCTTTTAGGATATCAAAAGAAAGTAGAATTAAATATTCATGGTGTACCGCTGATTGGATATACCGACTTTCATTTTGAGGATAAACAAACCAAAGAGGATTTCTTTATCGATCTTAAAACAACCAAGCGTAAACCTAGCGGCTTATCTATGTCTCATGCTATGCAACAATCTATCTATCAAAGAGGCACTAACGCAAATCAGAGGCTTTGGTATCTGATAGCAAATAAAAGTGGTGCTAAGTTTGAGAGTATGAGCCTGACTGATTATGATAAGCCTATGAAAATATGTGAGCATATCATTTCAGCTATGGCCAACTACTTAAAATCTGTTGATACCTTAGATGATGTTAAAAATACGCTGATACCGAACCCAGATGACTGGATTTGGAAAGAGGAGGCCGTTTTAAAGGCAAGACAAGAGGTTTGGGGCTACTAGGTAGCCTTAGACCTTAAAAGTCGCTGTGTGGCCCTTAAATTGCGATTCTGGGGTGCTTTAAGAGTAATCTTAACCCGTCTTTTGCGATTTATGGGCCTTTTGTTAATTAACTCTGAAATTGTAGAGGTTGTTGTAAATCCACTCATTTGCCAACTGACCTCATGGCACGATTATGTGCCTGTGAAAAGGTTGCACCTTTTTTCATAGCGTTAGCCATTGACCTCATGTGTTTCAATGAATGATGCCTTGCGTGGCGGTTCATTGTTTTACGCTGTCTTGGCTTTAAGTCTTTCGTAAACTTTGAAATCGATGCAACCTTAACCATTATCTTTTTTTCTTCTTACGCTTGCTCATCTTAGACATTTTAGATTTTTTAGATTTCTTCATGCCTTTGGAATGAGAGCCTTTGCCAGTATGATAAGGCATTTTATTTCCCCTTTTTTTGTTTTTTCAAAATTGCCATCTGTAACGCTTTAGGCAACTTTTTCTGTTTCGTGGTCAAACCACCAACCATTTTCTTTTTCTTCTTAGCCATGATCTAATGAAGAATATAGTTGTGAGCCGCTACAACCACTGCAACAGCTATTATGATTTGCACCCAAGATTTTAATTCTGTGAATGCGTGCCACCATTTAGTAATTTTCTGTTCTATAATTTTTCTAGCCATAAATTACTCCTTTCCTTTGTCGGTGTTGATTTTCTTGAGTTTCTCAAACGATCTTATACCCGACATACCCAAGAGTGCCATTACTAGGGGCATAAGTGTTCCCATGTCCATCTGAGGTATATTTTGAACCTCATAATGGAATAAGCCGCAAATAAATAAAATAAATTTTGATAATACATATTCCCAGAATATTGCTAAAGCACATGACATACCAATTAAAGGCCGCCATGCTCTTTGTAAAAATCCACTAATACCACCAGCTTGACTCTTTGCATCTGCCAAGTTGATAGACATTTGTTTTTCTTTTAGTTTTGCCTCTATCTCAGCAAATCTGTTTTTTAGTTGTAGTTTTTCCTCATCACTGGTGTGTAAGTCATCAATAACTCCAGCAACAGCCTTTATAGTTCCACCACTTAATAATTTTCCTAAAACCATTTTTAAGTCTCCTCAATCATTTTTGCAAGTGGCTCATATCTTGATGTTAAAGTTCTGTATAGTTTAGAGTCTCTTAACTCTGCCGCCATACCTACCCAGTCGCCCTCTTGCATCTTTGCTCTCATGTTTTTAAACATAAATAATCTTGGTTCTCCAATATTATAAGCTGTCTCAATAATTATTTCTTTTATGTGTTCAGGTACTTCGCAATCGCCTATGTATCTATCAGCGGCGTGCAAATACACTGTAAAGTCTTTTTCAAACTGTTGTTCTAAAACCTCTGTTGAATAATCTACATTCGGTTGATATGGGTCTCCATCTACGCATTTGTGGCCATAACCAATCGTCATAAAATCCTCTTGAATATCTTGGCCATCAGCACCTTTATATTTAAGAAAATACCCTCTATTCGAGAAACCCTCTGATGCTTTGATTTTCTTTTTTACTGATTCGTACATTAGCCTATCATTCGTAAAACAAACGCAATAAACTGAGTTGCAACCATAAAACCTATTGTCCAAAGAACATAATTAAGTTTTCGCACCTCCTTTTGAAGATGGGAAATATGATTTGATTCCAGCAACTCAATTTTATTATAAATATTTATAATATGTTCTTTTGTTGTCTTTGGTAGTATTTTCGTCATAATTTAAACTCTAGTCCTATTACAATCCCATAATTACCTGACATTTCATAAGCTGGTGCAATAAAAAATTTATCCTTTTTGTATCGTACCATTGGCAAAATATCTCCACCTGAATATCCTGTAACTACTCCATATTCAATATTTTTATATTTCTTTCCGTAAAAAAGACTAACATTTTTTTCACTGTTGTAAAACCCCCCATAAATAGTTTGATCTTGCGTGCATCTTATTTGAGGGTGGTAAGGATTATAGTCATTCTCTAAACCAAGATGTAGGCTCATGGCAAATAATAAACTAAGACAACTCATATATTTGTTTTTACGCCTTTACATTCGAACTTAATAACTACTTGTTCTTTTTCAATATAATCTGTTTCGAACTCTTCTAAAGTTTGTAAATTATAAAAAGTATTATGTGCAACTTTATAGCCAGTTAAAACGCAGTCTCTATGCGTTTCAAATTGGTGCATGGTAATAGAACTAGATGGACACTCTCCAGTTGTTAAAGTGCAAACATATAAAATCAATATCCATTTCATTTGATGCTTTCATGTGGAGTCCAGCCGTATCTATCCCAATAATACTCATAACAACTGGTGTATTTAGTTTTATCGCACTGTGCTGGTTTGAATGATATGGCACAGCTATTTAATAAAAGTAATAATATCAAATATCTCATTTCATACTATTTAACGGATTTTCTAAAGCATTACGAATTTTCTTGTCTGTCTTTTCTTCTAAATCCGTCATTTCTTGTTTTAGTTCGTTAATAGTTTCTTTTAAGTCTTTTGCGTTTTCTCTGCTATCTTCTTTTACTCTTTGCTCTACATCTTCTACAATAGTTTCAATTCTTCTTACATCTGCTTTTAAATCGTTTTTTAGTTCCTTTGCAACATCAGCTACTAAAGAAACCTCCTCTAATATTATTGATATTTCTGATTGCAACATATCTACCTCAGTATTTACAACCTCTAATTTTTTATCAAAGCCAGATAGATCAGGGCTTACAAAACTGTTTATTTTGGCCTCCATATCAAGATATCTCTGGTATGCCTCAAACCCACCCCATAAAACACCAATAAATGAACTTAAAATAGTGATTATGAGAAAAACCCTACCGCCCTTAAATTTTACACCACCAATATCTATTTCTGTTTGTTGTTTTGCCATTACTTACCTTGTCCTCTATATTTCTTTGAAAACCCTCGTCTTTTATCCTTATTCATTTTTTGTTTACTGGGGTTTCTACCAATACTTGTTTTGTGATAAACCGATTCGTGAGCCTCGTAGTTTTTAAACTTTTTCGCCATTATTTATACTGACTATCAATAATTTCATTCATCAATCCATCACTCCCTACAAATAAAAAGTACCCAGCCATATCATTATCAGAAATTACGGCATCTGGCAAAGTAACATCTGTAAAAAAATCTACCCTGTCATTTAACTGTTGTTGGCTATCAAAAAATGTTTTAGTGTTCCCTAACACTTGCATAACAACGAGGGTTTTTATTTGGCTACTTTCATCATATCTTTTTTTATCATCAATCTTTTTCAAAACTTTTTTAGCGGCCTTTTCTTTAGATGATTGTTTTTTCTCTGCTGTCTTGGCTTTTTCGGTTTTCTTTGTCTCTTGTTGTGGCTCTTCTTTCTTTTCTTCTTTTATTTTTTCAACTACTTTGCTTTGCTCTTCTTTGGATTCCTCGTCTGCTTGCGTCTCTTGTTTTTCCTCTTTTGCCTCTGAGGTTTGTTCGTTGGTTTCTTCCACATCGTTCTCGGATTGGGTACTTTCTGTTTGGTCTGGCTCTTGTGTTGATTCTGTGTTTGTTTCTGTACTCTCTTCTCCACCCACATCTGTATCAGCAACTATTTCAGGCTCTACAGTAACCTCTAAATCTAATTCCATTTCTAATTCCATTTCCAACTCCATTTCGATTTCTGTTTCTACTTGGACAACATCAACCTGAACCTCTGTGTTTGTTACTTCAATACTAGCAACTTGTATTTCCTCTATTTCTATTTCTGCAATTTCTATTTCAACTGATTCGTAAGTAATCTCTTCAACCTCAATAGGCTCAAACTCCATACCAACATCAGTTTCAACGGGTGCGTTTACCTCAAATATATCTTCAACAACATCAAGAACCTCTTCGGGTGCATCAGTATTTAGTGCAACAAACATTTCAACGCTTGTTATAGTTTGTTCAACAATAGTATTTACGACATTGTATAAAACATTAACCTGAACATCATCAAACATCGGGCCAACAGCTAGGTTTATATCTCTGCCACCTACCTCAATAATTATAGTTGTTAAGCTACCACCAAAATCAAATCCGCCTGTGTATGTTTTAAATCCACTATCTACACCGCTTGCACTAAGAATATCAGTGCCACTAAAAATATTTGTTTTACCATCACGGCCCGTTATGTGCATATAGATTGAGTCTTGGCTATCTTGCTTTTCAACTTTGATAGAGTAATTAGTTTCGCCACCTTGAGTAATATTCAAATTAGAAATATCGACAGTATTTATAAATGTCGTTCCCATGTTAGCGACACCCATAGAACTGGTTGAGTTTCCACTACCCGTAATCATGGCACATTTATCACTCCCAAGTTGTCCGCATGAATTACCGCTTGGCATAGTTGCTGGCCCTTGTCCTCCCCAGTCTATGTCCATATCTCCCTCTTTAGAACTGACGACATAATCATTAGAGCCGTCTAATATATCGGCGGAGTCTTCATTAGTAACAGTAGTTGTAGTGGTGTTAGTGGTTGTTTCAGTAGTTATAGTGTAACCAGATGATTCGTATTCAATAGTTTCAATAGAACTTTCCTCGATGATTTGCTCGATAGTAGGCGTGCAAAGTCCCACAGTATCAATATTGCAATCAACAGCTTTGCTATAAGAGGGGTAAAAGCATAAAAGTAGCCAAAGTAAAAAACACCCTCCAGCCACTTGGTTTGCCATCTTCTTCTCTTTGTTTTTTAATTTTTTCTTTTTCATCTTGTTTCATGCTGGCAAATATTAAACTGCCCTCTGGTATTTTATCTTTGTTTTCTTCCCACCCTTTTTTTGCATCTTCGCCAATACTTGCATTGTATGGGCAATAAGTACCAGCATTCCACATCGCATCAAAGACTCTAGAGTCTGCACATAATGTTGAGATTGCCGCTACTTTCATGCCCATAGCATAGAGAGAGCGAGAGAGTTTAAGTCTTTCACAGTTTTCATCACG
>VTLG01010640.1_pt1 | contig 16755 bp, 5 predicted proteins | sample 4694571 | NCBI WGS metagenome assembly VTLG01 (sample SAMN12604809, study PRJNA352737) | marine metagenome | biome: ENVO:00000447; feature: ENVO:00000209|ENVO:00000569|ENVO:01000036; material: ENVO:00002151; isolation source: viral sequences binned using virsorter ...
AATTATAATCATGCCTTTTCCTACCACTAACGCTACAAAAGAATTACCCGCTATAAATCAAATCCTGTCGTCATGTGGTCAGGCTCCTGTAACCACGTTGGACACTACCAACCCAGACGTTGCGATTGTATACGATACGTTGCTACAGGTGAACAGAGAGGTTCAAGCTGAAGGCTGGACTTTCAATAAGGAGAACCACGTTGAATTTACCCCAGATACAGACGACTATATAAACATACCTAATAATGTAATTCAGTTAAAGCTGACAGAAAACGCAGCTAATGTAGAATATGATGCTATTCGTAGAAACGGAAGATTATACGATAAAGCTCATCATACAGACAAATGGACAGAAGATACTATAGAGTGTGATGTTATATATGAATTTGATTGGGTAGATTTACCTCAACCAATACAAGACTTCATAACAGCTAGAGCTGCTACTTTAGTATCTCAAAGAATAGTAGGAGACAATGGTCAGTACCAAATGCTCCAACAACAGGAAGCTTATGCAAGAGCACTTGCTTTAGAATACGAAACACAACAAGGTCAATATACATTCTTTGGTCATCCCCAAGGTCAAACGAATTACTATCAAGGTTATCAACCATTCCAAGCACTTAAAAGATAATGGCAGCAATAACACAAAGAGTTCCTAATTATCTAGGGGGAGTATCTAGACAATCTGATGATAAGAAGTTACCAAACCAAGTAAGAGAATGTTTAAATGGTTATCCTGATCCTACCTTCGGTCTTACTAAAAGACCGGGTTTTAAATGGATAACTAATTTAGGTACGGGAACTACTTACGATAATTGTAAGTGGTTTTATATACATAGAACTGATGATGAAAAATATATAGGATGTATTAAACCTAAACCTAATAGTGGTTATGGTGATATTGATATATGGAATGCTACTACTGGTACAGTATGTAATGTTTATTATGATGCTGCCCCTTGGGTTGCTAGTACTCCTTATATAGTAGGTGATAAAGTACTTAATGGTGGTAAAGTATATCAGTGTGATACAGCTGGTACTTCAGCAGGTTCAGGCGGACCTACTGGTACAGGTACTGATATAGCTGATAACTCTGCTAGATGGGATTATGTGACTAGTACATTAGATGCACAGAATTATCTAACAGGAACACGTACAAACTATGATATACTAACAGTACAAGATACTTCAATTATATGTAATAACTTAAAAACAGTTGAAGAAATAGATGCTCCTACTTATAAAACAAAAGCTAGAGCTGCATTAGTATTGAGTGGTTCTCCAGTAGGTAAATATAATATTACTATAAGTGATATAGATGGCAGTAATTCAGGCAGTATATCAGAGTATGACTCACCTGCTACAGCTACTTATGATGAACTACTTACTCAATTAGAATCAAGAATAAACGGTTTGAGTATATCAAACTTAGTAGTAACAAAATATGATGACGCATTACATTTAGTCAGAAATAGCGGTAATACTGAATTTAAAATTACTGCTACTGGTGGTCCTAATAATAATAAATTAACTGTAGTTCAAGATGTAGTTGAAAACATATCACAATTACCTGTCAATACTGTACATGATAGGACAATTAAAGTTATTAATACTGATTCACTATATGATACATATTGGGCTAAGTTTGTAGCAGAAGACGGTGTATCTGGTAGAGGTTATTGGGCTGAAACAGTAGACCCAACCGTATCTACAGGATTAACTGATACAACTATGCCGCACGAGTTAATTAATCCATCTACAAATACCTTTGTTTTCAGAAAAATAGTTTGGACAGCTAGGAAAGTAGGAGATAATATAACTAATCCACAACCCAGTTTTGTTGGGGCTAAAATACAACAAGCATTTTTCCATAACAGTAGACTTGGATTGTTATCTAAAGATAATGTAACTTTAAGTCAGTCACAGGATTTCTATAACTTCTATACTATCTCTGCTCAGACACAGACTGATTCAGATCCAGTAGATTTAAGTTGTTCAGCAATTCGACCAGCAGCACTCCATGGTGTGATTCCTACTACACAGGGTTTAGTCCTATTTAGTCAGAGTCAGCAATTCCTTATGGGGTCTGGTAACGGAATTCTAACACCATCAACTACTACGATTAGAACCATATCTAACTATGAGATGGATACAGATGTAGATCCTGTTGATATGGGTACTAATATTAATTTCATAAGTAAAACTCCAGCTTATACTAGAGTGTTCGGAATGGTCACACGTGGTCAAGACGAGAACCCTCAAGTATTAGACATAGGAAGAGTTGTAAATGAGTGGATACCATCTGGAATAGATACGTTTATTGCTAGTCCACAGAATCAATTCTTGGCTATGTCTAGTCAGTCAGATAATAAGGTTTATTTCTATCGTACATATAGTGATGGTAAAGAGAATATAGTAGAGGCATGGTTTAATTGGCAGTTGATGGGTAATGTACAAGGCATAGCTGTTGACTCAGATGATATGTTTGCTGTCACTAAACAAGGTAGTCAGTTTACATTAAGTGTAGCTAGTTTAAGCCAGAGTCCTTCTGACGCTATTATTGTCAACAATGCTGGTGACAGAATTAATCCTTGTATGGATCTATATACTCCAGCTAGTAATGCTGCAGCTAATAATAAAGTAGACTATGATACTACTAATAACTTTTCTAAATGTTACATACCTTGGAATAATGTTACAGGGTTAACTCCTGTTATAGTTATTAAAGGTACTACAGCTACTGGACAGTTTACTGAATCTGGATTTACTATCACACCTACTGTAGTTACAGATGATGGAAGTGATCCATATTTTAAAGTAGAAGGTAAAAACTTAACAACTGTAGAAGACGACGTTATAGTTGGATGGAAATATGATCTAGATGTTATATTACCTAAGACATACGTTAGAACTGATCCGAATCAGAAGGTTTCAGATTATACTGCTACTTTAACTGTAGCTAGAATGAGGTTTGCTGTAGGTCTATCCGGTGTAATGGGTTTTAAACTTAAATCTACAGGTATTAGACAAGGTAAAAAAGAATATACTGGAGATAACTCTACTACTATATTTAACTGGATTAAAGAAGATTTAGATTATATAGATAAAGATGAAATCAAAGTTAAACTAGATGGAGTGGTAACTACTGCATTCACTGTAACAGGCGATTATCAAGTTACTATGGATAGTGCTCCGGGTACAGGAGTAAAAGTATTAATATACCTAGATGAATGGTATAATCTTAATCCTACACAGATGGCTGATACTTATTTAGCTAATGATATAGCATTAAGTGAACAATCAGTATTCACTATACCAATACATCAAAAGTCAGACAACTTCCAATTAAGGATATTTAATGATTCACCATTCCCTGTGTCTTTAAATTCAATGATGTGGGAAGGTAATTATTCACCGAGATTCTATAAGAGGTTTTAAATTATGCCATTTGGAGCAATAATGGCTGGGGTTAGTCTTGTTTCTGGTTATCTTGGAGCTAAGAAGTCAGCTAAAGCTGCTAAGAAACAAGCTAATTTACAGAACGAAGCTACTGAAAGACAGTTTGAGTACGATAATAAAATGTACGATATGACTGTCGATCAGATGAAAGCTAAACACGCTTTCGCTGTTAAAGAGACAGCACTGAAGAGAAAGAATGATAGAAATGTAGCTAATTATCAAGATGCTATTAATGCACAAAATTATCAAAATCAACTGATGATTAGAAATAGAGAACAAGCTTCTCTAGAGGCTCAGTTTGCAAAATCTGAGGAATTATATGCACTTCAAACAGGATATAATGAAAGAGCAGCTGACTTAGCAGCACGTAATGAAACTAGAAAATTAGATGAAATATATGCAGAAGGTGCTTTTAATGCTCAAGAACAGCGACTGAAAAACTTACAAACTGAAGGGCAGATAAGAGCATTAGGTCAATCTGGGGTATCAGTCGGTAAAAGTCACCAAGCTGTACTTGCTAATTTTGGTCAGCAAATTGCAGCTCTAAATGCAGGGTTGGCTAGTGCTGGTGAAAATACAAGAGCAGCATTAGAAGAAATAAAGAATGATAAGTATTCTGCAGACTTAGCAGCCTATGCTAATAAAATGATGGACCCCGGTGAACTACCGATGCCCGTCGAACCTATACCTAGTATTGTTACTGAATACTTAGATCCTATGGAATTACAAGATTTCCACTTTGGGCCACGGCCTGTTAAAGGGGCTACAGTATCTGCTAGTGCAGCAGCCAGTGCAGTATGGGGATCAGCAATACCTAGTATCGTGGGTGGTGCAGCTAAAGCATACGATATGGGAAAATCTTGGTAATTAAAAACTATGTCAAATTATAAGAGACACGCCCAAGGGGGTCGCTTTAAAAGAGGAGAATTTGGGGATCTTGGCTTACGAGCCTATAAGGATCAACAAGATAGACAGATCCAACATCTTAAGGATCAAAATAGACAAGAGCAATTATACAGCCAACAGCACCTTCAACAAATACGAGGTTCTGGTGCTAAAGAATTAGAGCACAACAGAATGCTCCAAGGATTAGAAGAGGATGTAGGTAATCTTGCTTTACAGAATACTAAAATAAGAGCTGATAGAGAAGTAGAAGCTATAAAAGGTGAAGCTGCAGAAGCTGGGAAAAAAGCTAAATTCTGGAAGGATTTCTCTACTACTTATTCTCAGCAATATATAGCAGCTGCTGGAACATTAATGGATGAAGCAACTACATTACAAATGCAGAAGCAAGTAGATGTAGTTAAAAACCACCCCGGTTTCCAGAAAGCTATAAACGACTTTGCTCACTTAAATAAATTATCTTCTAAAAAACTTCAAGAAAGTGGAGTAGGTGTATACTTTGACCCTACTATTGATCAAAAAACTAAATCTGATTTCTTTAGTCATCTTGCTGATTTAGGTCTTAGAATGAACCATAAGACTAAGAAAGCAGTCGCTAAAATGGTTCTAGATGATTGGGATACACAACATGCTAGGTTGAAAGATTTAGCAGCTAAAAATGATGCTCCATGGAATGAAGAGACTATAGGTCATTACTACTATACAAGAGCTAGAGAATTACTTACACAACTAGGTATATCTCATACATCTGAAGCAGGTCAAGTCTTATTAAGAGGTATAGATAAAGAAGAATTTGATAAAAGAGAAGAGTTAACTCAAAAAGGTTTTGTAGCTAGAGATACGAAATATAAAACTGATTTAAAAGAACGGGCACAAGGTTTAGTAGGGAAGATGGATTTCTCTGCTGTTAAAGGTTCAAAAAATATAGTATCAGCAAATGGTTATTATTATACAGATTATAGTGATGATTTCAATGACTTAATAATGTATGAAGGGACAAGCTGGACTGCTGATAGTAAAGGTAATCCTGTAGACCCTGACTTAAGAACACCAGCTAATTTAAGAGAAGACTTTGAAGTTATAGCTGAGAATTGGATTAAGGCTGGTGTCTTTAAATCTAAAGAGCAAGCTGTAAATCATTTATTAAATGTACATATACCCGGAGCTAAAGTTAAAGTTAAACCAGATGGTTCTATTGAGTATTCTAAGAAAGACAGTTGGGGTGGTAAACATCCTCAATTAGTAGAAAAAATAGATGACTGGTGGCGAGAGTATTCTAAAGATCGTGCAGTTAAAACTAAGCAAAGTCTTGAGAATGAAGATAATGATGCACTAGCAGAGATTTTAAGACGTAGGCAATTAGATCGAAATGATGAGAACTATATTGATGTAACAGATCCAAAGCAGATCAAAGCACTACAAATTCAATATGGTCATTTAGAAAAAACTACTGACTTATTGGGTGATTATGAAGTATTTAATCAGACTGATAAAGACCAAAGAATTGTCAATGCTAATCTAAATAGCCTTTATAAGGATAATAAAATAGAAAATTTATCTAAATATATACAACATTTACCAGACGATCAAAAAGAAATTTGGCAATCTAAATTAGATCAAGTAAAATTATTACATAGAAATGGATTCGATGAAGCTGGTTTAAAATCATTATCAAAAGAATATCTAAATGAAATGGTTGGTGTTGAAAATATAAAGAATGCGTCTAGTACTGCACGAGCTCATTATACTTTTGTACAACAAGGTATTCAACAAGAGATTCTATATCAACTTAGTTTGGTAGCTGATAAAGATATGTCAGATGCTGAGAAATTACAAGCTGTTGACCAAGCACTTCGTAATCAAATGCAATTAGATAAAACAGGTGGTGGTGAAAGAGGTACTGGAATTTTTAGAAGAACTGCATCTGGTACAAAAACTACTTTTCTAGCTTATTGGGATGAAGATGAAGATGATAAAGAGGGATCAGTAGCTACAAAAGAAGATATTGAAACAAAATTAAAAAACGGATCAACTGATTATAATACTTTAATTGAAGAATTAGGTAACTCTTCAAAGAAAGGATTAGTTACTTTTGGTACAGGAGCTAATCAAGTATCAAAATATATTGTAGGAATTGATGAAGCTGACATGGCTTTAAGAAGCTTAAAGTCTGGAACACCTATTAAATTTAATGCAACAGTTGAGCACATTTATACCAATCAACCTAAAGGAAAAGGTAGATATTATTCTAAAAGAGATATATGGAATAATATTTTCAAAAGTCTTGGAATAAATGAAGAGATACCACAAGGTTATGAGGAATTTCAAACGTATAAAATAGAATCTTCTACTGTTTTAAATGCAGATACTTCAAGGATGACTGCTCCAAATAAAGAAGCAGTATGTATCCTAGAGCAATGTGCAGAATATGGAATTATTGATTTAAATCAACCATCTAAAGAAAGCCAAGAAGTAACAAGACAGAAAGAGATTAGACAAAAAAATCCATACCGTAACCCTTTTTTCCCGTTCTGAATTTAAAAACATATGACAATAACAAACGATAATCTTTATGATGAAAGGGAAAGAGAAAAAGATGGTACTCTTTTAGCTGAACTTCAGCCACTTTCTGCTACAGATCAAGCTACTACTACATTCAGTGGAGATACTACTGTACCTAAAGAGGATACTAGTCCTCCAGCTGGACGATTTGAAGGGCAAGGAGGTCAAGGTACTTCTAGTTCTGTAGATCTTTCTAATAAAGAAAATGAAGCCCAAATGTGGGTTGAGTATGAAAAATGGAAAAGTATAGGTAGATCTAAAAATCCAAGACTATCTTTAATAACAACTGGTTCTATTTGGGAAAAAAATCCACAACTAACTGAACAAAGAGAATCAGCTAAAGCAGCATGGTATCAGAAATACTATGGTATGAGTCCTGAACAGTTTGATGATTTAAAAGGTCAAAGAAAAGAAAAGTATGATAACTACTCTGCTATGGGTATGCATGATACTTTCAGAAATCTAGCTGATTTAGGTGCTGGTGCTACTACTGATTGGATAATGGACTTTGCTGGAAACCTTCCCGGTTTAGGTGCTTTAGATAATTACTACGATAAGAAGACTAGATCTCAAACTGGCTTTATGCAGGGTGCTAGGAAGATGTTATCAGTTGTAGTACCTGCTATATTAAGTGGTGCTAAAGTTAAAAAACAGTTAGGCAAGCTACCAGCTGAGATGCCTAAGTATCAAAAAAGATTAATAGCTGCTGGAGCATATAGTGCTCAAGAAGCTGCAGTTATTGGTCTTAGTGATGTAGGTGAAGATCATAATGCAATGAGAGCATTAGTTGATTTCTTCCCCGGAGTGTTTGGTCCTGAAGGTTGGGTTCCTCTTCCTGATGCTATAGTTACTTTAGATAGTGATAGTAGGATTATAAGGAAGAAAAAGAATTTATATGATACTGCTGGTCTTAGTTTATTAGGTACTGTATTAGGTACTTTTGTACAAATTAAAAATGGTAAGCGTACAATGGATTGGATGGAACCTCTTGATGAGGCATCTAATGCATATAAACAGCAAGCAATAGTTAATGAAGCTGATATTGATAAACTACTTAAAATACAAGATATTGATACTCAGTTAGCTTTAGGCAGTGATAATATATCTAGCAAAGTTCAAGCATCATTAATTGACGAAAGGATGCGTTTGATGGGAGAATTAGATCAGATTGATGATCTTGATGCTGCATTAGATGCATTAGATAATAGCGCTGCTTCTGAACGTAATATAGCTGCTGTCAATAAACTACAACAAGGAGCAGATCCTACTCAATTTGACCCTGATGTAACGCCTGTGTTGGACGAAGCTGGTAATGCTAGGCTATCAGTACCTCCGGGTAATGTAGCCCGTAATATGGCTGATGTAACCGCTGGTAAAGTAAGTGGTGCTCCGGGTAATAATGCACCTATTATAACTGAAGCTATGAGAGCTAAAGGTTTAATGGTAGGTAGTACTTCTAGAGATGCTATCATGGGTGTAGCTGAACAGGCTAGAGATACAGGTAGATTTAATGCTTTAGTAGATGGATTTAGATTCTCATCTGAACAGATGAATGAGACTGCATGGGCTATTTATAAGGATATTGTAAACCCTGAAATGTCTCTAGACGATGTTCGTAACTTATTTGCAGAAAATAAAGACGTTAAGAACTTACTTCTAGGTAGATTTCAAGTTGAATACATCAACGAAGAACAAGCTAGAGCTGCAGCTTTCGCTATGAGAGATCTATCTGATAGATTTCTAGGTAGAAAAATAGCTGAATCTTCTGCTAGAGTTATGGATACTTTAGGAAGAGAAGCAGCTACAATCGCTGAAGCTATTCAAGGATTAGAAGGTTTTGTAGATAATCCTAGAGCAATGGATCTTATTATTGATAAGATGCTATTCTTGATGGATGAGTATGCCTTGAATAAGTATATATCTGGTTGGAGTTTGAGGAACAAAAACTGGTTTAATGCTATACCTGATGATAAACCTATACAAGAAGTTATAGAAACTTTATCTAGTGAATTCAAACAAGCTGAGAATGCTATTCATGCTAAGAATCTAAAGTTTACTGAAGAACTAAAAAGATTAGCTGATGAGAATCCTTTAGCTATGCGTCCTTTAGTTGATGCATTTGCTCATACAGATGGAGATGTAGATAGTTTAGCTAAGTTATATAGATGGGCTGCTGAACAAGTAACGCCTACGGGTATGCTAAAGAGTCCAGATCCACAACAATTAAATCTATTTACTAGAGCTGCTTGGGGTGTAATCTATAATAATGTACTATCTGGTATATCTGCATTCAGAGCTGGTGTAGGTAATACCTCACAACTTATTCTAAAACCTATTACTGGTGTATTAGGTCATGGTATCTGGGGATTTGCTGACGACTTTGAAGGGTTTAAACGTACAATGTATTACAACGGCGCCGTTTTTGAAACAAATAAACGAGCACTGGATAATGCATATACCCTGATGAAGAAAGCTAATAATGATGCTAACTTTATGACTAAATCCTATCGTAAAGATTTTGTATTTAAAGAGGATGCAAGTTGGGACATACTGGAAGATATGAGACCAGTATGGGAAGCTGATGGCAATTTAGGTAGGATATATCAGTATGACATGGCTAGAATGTTATTAGATATGTCTAAGATGAAAGCTCTTAGATATGGTATGACAGGAATGGTATTTACTGATGGATTTGCTCAAACACATCTAGCTCATTACTTATCTAGAACTAGAGCTTATGATGATGTATTCAGTGAATTTGGTTATGCAGATTGGGATAAGATTCGTAAAGCTGAAAAGGTTCATTATGACTCTATGTTTGATGCTGATGGTTTAATTACTGATAAAGCATTAAAATCTATACAAGGTGAACTAGCCTTGAACTTAGATGATGGATTAGCTAATCTAATTAACCAAGGTACTACTGCATATCCTTTTACTAAGTTCTTGCTTATGTTCCCTAGAACTGGTAGTAACTATGTAAGGAATGCTTTGTCATGGACTCCTATCAGTCTTATACCCGGAATGAATAAGTATAGTAAAACTATCTGGGCTAGAACTGATGATGATATAGCTAGAGCATTAGCAGAGCATGGTATAGATATGGCTACTACTCCTAATGCAAAAGTATTATTCCGAAATTTAAGAGCTGAATATACTGGTAGAGTAGCTTTTAGTGGTCTATTAACTAAATCTCTATGGGACTATTCTATGGCTGGTAACATAAGAGGTAATGGTCATTATAATAAATCACGAAGAGCTAAAGAAAGAGATCAATTAGGATATCTACCTAAAACTATTAACATAGGTGGTAAATGGATATCTTATAAAGGTATAGTAGGTGTAGATCCTATATTAAGTATACTAGGAGATATGGCATATTATGCTAGAGATTTAGATCAACCATTTATGGAAGATATCATGGCAAAGGTCATGTGGACTCTTTCAGCTACGTTCCTTAATGAAACACCTTTAACTAGTTTAGAGCCTCTTATAGCTCTTCAGGCAGGTAACTTATCAAGATTTAATGCCATCATTGCTAATGCAACTAGAGCTATGATACCTCAATCAGGTGCTTTAGGTGTAATGAGTAATGCTATTACTTCTACACAAAAGGATATTGAGTCTAGTATTCCTAAATATGTTGCTAATAAAATACCTATAGCTTCTAGCTTCTTACCAGAGCAAATAGATATCTGGACTGGTACACCTCTTAATGATATTGATAATCCAATACTTAGAATACTTAATTCATTAAGTCCTATTAAAATTAGTGGTACTCAAGAACCATGGAGACAGTGGTTAGTAACTACTGGATGGGATGGTCTTGGTAGATTAAAAATGGATTCAAGTGGATCGTATGAATACTCTGAAGCTGAAAGAGAATTTATCTATAAACGTATAGGTCAAATGCAGCTTTGGAAAAAGTTAATTCCTTTAATGGAAGATAAAGAACTAAACAAACAAGTTGGATTATTACGTTCTCATAGAGTACAAGGTGGAGATTTAGATAATGATAAAATCAAAGTTAAAACTCAAAAATTACCTATATTTAGTAAGATAGATAAGATTATTAAGGATGCTCAAGTTCAAGCTGAACAAGAACTTTTAAATAACAGAGCAGATATTCAGAATACTATTGATATGCAAAAAGCAGTTGATCAAGCAACTAGTGTAGGTGACGTTCAAAGAGCATCAGACTTACAGAAAAAAGAATTAGAAACTAGAAAACTATTACAAATGGCTAAATAACAACGACTATGGCTGTTACACAAAACTCGTATACAGGTAACGGTTCCACCACCGTTTATAACTACACCTTTCCATATTTAAAGCAATCAGAAGTAAAAGCTACATTAGATGGTGTTGCCACTACAGCTTTTACTCATCCAAGTGCTACATCAATACAATTTAATACTGCTCCCGGTAGTGGAGTCAAAATCAAAATACTTAGAGAAACCGATACGGATAACCTAGCAGCCACCTTTTATGCAGGTTCAGCGATTAAGTCTGAGGACTTGAATGATAACTACACCCAAAACTTATATGCTGTACAAGAAGTTACTGATAGATATGTAAGTAAACTTGGAGGCTCCGTTATGACAGGAGACCTTCAATTAGGAGAAGACGTTGTCGTTAAATTTGAAGGAGCAACAGATAATGCACATGAGACAACATTAACAGTAGCTGATCCTACTGCTGATAGAACTATTACCTTACCTAACGTAACAGGTACAGTAGTGACTACAGGAGATACAGGAACAGTTGCTACAGGAATGATTGCAGCTGATGCAATTAACGGAACTAAAATAGCAGATGATGCTGTAGATTCAGAACATATAGCAGCTGATTCATTAGATACAGAACACTATGCTCCTAACTCTGTAGACACTACAGCTTTAGCAGCTGATGCAGTTACAGGTGCTCAGATAGCTGATAATGCTGTTAACTCTGAACACTATACAGATGGATCTATAGATAGAGAACATTTAGCTGCTGATATAGTAGATGGTACTAAGATAGCTGATGACGCTATTAACTCTGAACACTATGCAGCTGACTCAATAGATACAGAACATTATGCTCCGGGGTCTGTAGATGCTACAGCGTTAGCTTCTAATTCAGTTACCCAAGTTAAACTAGCAGATGATGCTGTAGGTGCTAATGAACTAGCAACAAATGCTGTAGTTACAGATTCTATAGTAGACAATGCTGTTACTTTAGCTAAGATGGCAGACAACTCTGTAGGTAGTACTGAGTTAATCAATGATTCTGTTACTAATGCTAAGATAGCTAATGATCAAATAGATTCAGAACACTATGTAGATGGATCTATAGATACAGCACACATTGGTGATGATCAAGTTACTAATGCTAAAATAGCTACTGATGCAGTTAATGCAGATAGTATTGTAGCTAATGCAGTTGGAGCTTCAGAACTAGCAGACAATGCTGTTGATACTGCAGCTATAGCAAACAATGCAGTGACAGCTGCTAAGATAGCTGCAAATGCTGTTACAACTACCGAGATTGCTGATGCTGAACTCACAACGCTTGCTGGTATGCAGTCAGCTACTGCAAGTATCCTTGCGGCTAATACTGATCTTACTGCAACTCTTGCCGAAATTAATACGGTATGTGATGGTAAGTCTGTACAAACTACTATATCAGATACTGATGCCTCCTACCCTACAAGTGGAGCTGTTGTTGATTATGTTGCTGCTCAGATTGCCCCTTTAGGTGGTCTAGAAGTAATAGCTAATGAAGATAGCTTTCCAACACAACCTGCCTCTGGTGTCGTAATCAGTATTGCAGATGCTGGTGGTATCGTTATCAACGGCAGTGGTGTCTCTACGACGGCTAGAACAGCTGGAAATGGATCAGATAACGTAACTATCAATGGATTCCCTTCGACGCTATACAGCACCACATTGACAGATACTATGGGCTTAATGGTAAGCTCTACTGGATCAAGTAATACTTATAATTATCATAAACTATTAGGTAAAGAATCAGATATCAAGAGTCTTAGTGATGACATTAATGACTTTAATAATAGATATAGAGTAGCATCCTCTGCACCTTCCTCTTCATTAGATGATGGTGACTTATGGTTTGATACTTCTAACAATAAGATGATGGTATATAATGCCACTTCATCTGCATGGGAAGAGGTAACATCTACTGGTAATTTCTATATTAATACTATATCTAGTTATAGTGGTACAGGTGGTAACTCAGCAACATTAGATGGAACAGCTTATAGATTTACAATATCTAACCCACCAACTAGTGCTCAACAACTTATTGTTAGCGTCAATGGAGTCATTCAGAAACCTAACTCTGGAACAGGGCAACCCTCTGAGGGATTTGCCATTAATGGCTCTACTATCGTTTTCTCTGCCGCCCCTCCTTCTGGTGCTGATTACTTTATCGTCACGGTAGGATCTACAGTAGCTATTGGTACACCAAGTAATAATACAGTAAGTACAGACAAACTACAGAACTTAGCAGTTACTACAGCTAAGATAGCTGATAATGCAATTACAGCAGCAAAACTTGCTGATAATGCTATAGCTAGTGATGCACAAGGTAATACTGTTGCTGGTACAAATGCAGGTGATAGTTTTAGTGGAACCGATGCAAATGATAATTCTCTTTTTGGAAAGGATGCAGGTACAGCAATAACAACTGGTGACTATAATACTGCGGTTGGTAAGGGTACATTAGATACACTTACAACAGGTGAAAGAAATACTGCTATTGGTATGCAGGCGATGAGTGCTACTGCAACAGATGTTACAAATAATGTTGCTGTTGGTGTAAATGCTTTGTATGCTACTACAGGTAGTTCAAATACTGCTCTTGGGGATGCTGCTTTATATGACAACACATCAGGTTCTCATAATATCGGAGTGGGTAGAAATGCACTATTTGTAAACACAACAGGAGGTGGCAACGTAGCTGTAGGAAATTATGCCTTAGATGCAAACACAACCGCATCTGACAACGTTGCTGTAGGTACATACGGTCTAACTGCTAATACGACAGGAACAGCTAACTCTGCATTAGGTTATGGTACTTTAGCTGCAAACACAACAGCTTCTTATAATACAGCAACAGGTTATAATTCATTAAATGACAACACAACAGGAGGGGAGAATACTGCTGTTGGTTATAAAGCACTAGAATCAAATACTACACAATGGAGTAATACGGCTGTAGGTTCCGAGGCATTAAAATCTGCAAACAATGCAAACAATAACACTGCTATTGGTAGAAAAGCTCTTTCTTTAAATGTTGGAGGAGACATGAATGTTGCTGTCGGTGTTTATGCTCTTTATAACCTGAACGTCGCTTCTGCAGATACTAAAAACGTTGCTGTTGGTAATAATGCAATGTATGAGACAACTTCAGGTGATCAAAATACTGCTGTTGGTTATGAAGCACTGTATGCAAACACAACAGGTGCTGCAAATGCTGCTTTCGGTATGCACGCGTTAGATGCTAATACAACAGGAATTTATAACTATGCTTTTGGTAATCATGCATTAGGAGCAAATACAACTGCAAGTTATAACGTTGCGATGGGTTATGGTGCATTACAGAAGAACACAACTGCTGCTGGTAATACTGCTGTAGGTCATATGGCTTTACAGGATACGACAACAGGAGCTAATAACGTTGCTATTGGTTATAAAGCACTAACAGATAATGTAACAGGAACTAGAAATACTGCTGTCGGTAGAGACGCAGGACTGGTACTGACGAATAGTAATTGCACATTAATTGGTTATCAAGCGGGTGTAAACACTACAACAGGTGGTAGTAATACAGCAGTTGGTGATGTAGCTCTAGCTACAAACACTACAGGTGGTAGTAATACAGCTATAGGTCAATCAGCTTTATACGACAACACTACGGCTGCTTTTAATACTGCTGTTGGTGTAAACGCCATGGCTAACAACACAACTGGAGATTATAGTACTTGTGTTGGTAAATCGGCTGGTGCTTCTTTAACAACAGGATCAAAATGTACATTTATTGGTTCTGATTGCGGAACTGCAACAACAGCTTCTCATAATATATGTATAGGACATCAAGCAGGTGGTGGTACTACAGGTGGTGAAAATATTGCTATAGGATGGGGCTCTATGGGTGCTACTACCAGCGGAAGTAGTAATATTTGTATTGGTAACTATTCAGGAAGAATAAATACAACTGGAACTAATAACGTAGCTATTGGTAAAAATGCACTTGAATATAATGAAACTGGAACTAGCAATACTGCTGTTGGTAAAGGTGCAATGCAAGCAAACACCACAGGGCAAAATAACGTAGGTATAGGAAGACTATCATTAGATGCCAACACAACAGGGGGTGAAAATACTGCTGTTGGTGCTCAAGCATTAGGTGCAAACAGTACTGGTTCTACTAATACTGCTCTTGGTTTCTATTCACTATATGACAACACAACAGGGTATGACAATGTAGGTCTTGGTGCATATGCTGGTCAAAATATAACAACTGGAAAAGAAAATACTGCAGTTGGTAAATCATCATTACATGATTGCACTACAGGAGATAGGAATGTAGCAGTTGGACTTAATGCTATGTTTGCAACTACAACAGGTGGTTATAATACAGCAGTTGGTTATCTTGCTCAAAAAACAAACACAACTGGAAATTATAACGTTACCGTTGGTAGAGAAGCGTTCTATTCAAATACAACAGGAGATAATAATGTTGCCGTAGGTAATGGTGCTTTATATAACAACACGACTGCAGATAATAATACTGCTATTGGTAGTAATGCATTACTCACAAATACAACTGGAACTGCTAACGTAGCTGTAGGTCATGATTGTTTAGAAGGAAACACAACTGCTAGTTTTAATACTGTTGTTGGTTATGAAGCAATGAAAGTAAACACAACAGGAAATAAAAACGTTGCTGTTGGTACTCAAACACTTTTTGCAAACACAACAGGAGAACAATTAACTGCTGTTGGAGCTTATGCTTTAGATTCCAATACAACAGGAAATTATAACACTGCTTATGGTCATGCTGCTTTAGCTAGTAATACTACTGCATCTCAGAATACTGCTCTCGGTAAAAGTGCAGGTGCCGCTTTAACTACAGGAAATGATAATGCTTTAGTTGGACACTATTCTGGAATTAATTTAACAACTGGTGCTGGTAATGCTACTATTGGTAGAGATACTTTAAGGACTGCTTCAACTGCTTATGATAATGTTGCTGTAGGTCTAAATTCACTATATGAGGCAACAACTGGTTATTACAACACTAGTGTTGGAAGGACTGCTGGTTATGATCTTACAACAGGTTATAATAATTTATTACTTGGTAAAGATTCTGGTAGATCCAATGCTCCTTCAGGTCAGATAACAACAGGAAACAATTCTGTATGTCTTGGTAATAACGATATAGCTAATCTATATTGTGCTGATACATCTATATCATCCTCTGACTCTAGAGATAAAACAGATGTTACCAACTTTACTCATGGATTAAATTGGATCAATCAATTAAACCCTATTACATATCGTTGGGACAAACGTACTTGGTACGATGACAACACACCAGATGGAAGTAAGAAACGTAATAAGAAACATATTGGATTCTTAGCTCAAGCTGTATTAGCTATTGAGGGTAATCCAACTAATAAAGATGATATGTTAATTGTTAATCTCAACGAAGATGACACAGCATACGGTTTGAAATATGAAAGATTGGTTCCTGTTTTAGTGAACGCAATTAAAGAACTAGCTACAAAAGTCGCTGCATTGGAAGCAGCATAACACCCTATGG
>VTLG01010641.1_pt1 | contig 16747 bp, 16 predicted proteins | sample 4694571 | NCBI WGS metagenome assembly VTLG01 (sample SAMN12604809, study PRJNA352737) | marine metagenome | biome: ENVO:00000447; feature: ENVO:00000209|ENVO:00000569|ENVO:01000036; material: ENVO:00002151; isolation source: viral sequences binned using virsorter ...
ACCATTCATAATTATTGCATCCTTTGTGGTGGCACCTCCACCACCAGTACCATTCCACATTAATGTAGCTGTCTGAGTGCCATTTAAAGACCAAAATACTTTACTTAAAGCTAGTTTTGAACCAGCAACCCATTTGGCAATGGCGGATATATCTATCAATAAAAGTCCTGGAGCTGCATTGGTATCTGCTACCAGAGTTGCACTTGCTTGAACACGCCAATCGGTATCCATTAAAGTTTTTACATTATTTGCCATCTTTTATTCCTCGTCGTAGAGCGGGAGGCCTAACTCTAATTCGGTTATACAATACCTCCTCTTTAATCATTACTATTTATATAAGTTACAGACCAAAAAAAACGCCCCTGCGGTGGAGGGGCGTCCAAAAATGTGTGTTCTTTATAATTGTATTATGGCGAACACTTTTTGTAAAACTTCTTATGTCAGGTTCGTTACTGCAACTCGACGGTAGTACACGTTAGAATCTGCAGCACCAACTTCAGTACCCGAAGGAACTGCGCCAGCGGCTTCCGCAAACGGATTACGGATCAGACCATAACGAGTCTTAAAACCAATCTTCGGCTGGAAGCTATTCTCACCAACAGCACGGACCATCTGCAACGGCACGTATGGGCAATAGAACAAACCAGCGTCATAAGGTGAAGTACCACGATAACCAACAACATAGTACTGAGTAGCAGCCGCACCGGAACCTGTGTACGGGACACCCATGTTCGCATACGGATCAACGTATACTTTTAGGCGACCGTTCAGGACACCAGCGAATGTGTTACCTGTAGAATCTACATTGAGGTTGTCTTGTAGTGCAGACTGATAGTCAAGCAGACCAGCCATCGTCATAGCAGACGCAACATCAGCAGAACAAATCAAGATGTTACCTTTACCACGGCGTGTGTCACGAGCGACTACGTTTGCATCACGTTCCATCGAGAACATCAACCCTTTGAATTTTTCCACAGACCATCTACCACCGGAGTCTGTATCAAGATCAAAAGTACCAGGAGTGGTTACGTTTGTTGTCGCACCGCTCTTAGCATTGATGTAAATTGTACGAATAACCTCTCGGTTAATCTCAGCAAGAATCTCAGCAGACAGGATGTTGGCTAGTTCGGTTTCAGCATCGAGACCGTGAATCGCTTTCAAGTCCTGGGCGAGTTCCATTGTGTATTCAGCTTTGAGAGCCCGTGACTTTGCAGTTACGGTTGATTTCTCAATACTGAACGCCATCTGTGCAAAAGCGGGCTCTGAAGCTCCACCCAATTTTTCTGCATTGATGGTTGTCATACCACGACCTGTACTATAATTGGTTGTAGTAATTGCAGATACAACATTTGTACCAGTCTGTGTGCCGGTGCCTGCGAAACCAGTATTAGCTTCGTTAAACAGAGCCTCGTCACCAGCCTGAGATGTGTAGCGTGCCTTCATCGCAAAGATAAGACCTGTGGGGCCTGTCATTGGCTGTACGCCGCAGACATCATAAGCGATAAGGGAAGGCATTGCACGACGAACTAGCGAAATTAGGATCGGATCCCAGTTCGCAACGCCCGATGTGTTGTTGGCAGGGGCGGCTTCACCGAGGAACTCTCGATCCTCACCCATAGCCTTTTCCTGGTTTTCCAAGATTACAGTAGTTACAGCACGCCGGTACGAATCCTTAATCTCGGGAAGATCAGGATGTTCTAGGACTGGCTGCCATTTTTCCTGTAGGTGTTCAGTGTTAAACATTGTTTTCTCCCTTTTTATTTAAATAAAAATTTTTAATCTCATCTATTAGCCAGCACGTTTCTGTACTTTACCAATAGCAGTCATATATGCAGCCATTCTACCGGATCCAATCTCTACCTCATCATAATTCGGCGCTGCTTCTACTTCTTCAGTTATTGTGGCTTTTGGAAAATAAGAGTCTTTGATCGTGCCTAACTTCAAACGATAATCTTCGGCATTCTCATACTCTACACTCTCTGCGAGCTCCGCAAACTTTTCGACCTCTGTATCGGCTAGATCAGAAGCCACATCTAAAAGAATTTCATTCTTCGACAGTTCATTTACTTTCTGTGTCAGTTCAACATTCTTCTCAATCTCCTCATTCAAACGACCTTCCATGTCATCAGCTTGCGTTGCCGCAGCTTCAAGCATATCAAATCTCTCATCAGGAATTGCAATATCATGCTCTTCAAACAACTTTCGCAGACTTACAATAAACTGTTCAGCGAGTTCGGTTTTTAGCCGATGCTCAACTGCCAACTCATTCTTCTTCATCCATTCTTCAACGACATATGTTAGATAGCCATCAACCTTCTGGGCTAACTCATCTTTCGCTTCTGAAATAGCAGAATCATAAGCTTCAGCATACTCTTCCTCTAGACGTTCAAGCTCTGATCGAATCTTGGACTTAAGCGCAGCTTCAAAAATTGTAGCGGCTTTAGTTTTGAATTCTTCTGAGAGACCTTCACCTTCTGTCAATGCGTTCACATCATCAGAAAGATCAATCTCTGCAACTCGCTCTTCGGCTGTCGGACGTTTCTTACTACGAGTAGCTTCTTCTTCATCATCTCGGTCTAAATCATCTTGACCATCTTCGTCATCATCTAGGTCATTACCACCACCTTTTGCGGCTTGCTTCTTCTCAGCTTTGCGAGCGGCTTTAAATGTCTTTTCTTCGGGGTCAGTGCCTTCTAGCACTTCATCATCAGATTCGACAGCTTCCATTGCATCACCAACTTCTCCATCCATTGTGGTTGGAGCAACTGTCTTACCATTAGCGTCCGAAGGTAGACCTTTACCACCCGGTCTGCCAGGAGGAGTAGCTTTTTTAGCCTTATCAGTAGCGGCATCACCAGGATCAGATTTAGCATCCGGAGAAACTACAGCAGGTCCCATATCTTCGATCTTGCCTTGGCCCTTTGCGTCAATCTTTGCTTCTTTTTGGGCGGCGGCAGCACCTTTCATAGGAGCCCTAGGATCACCCTTTGTATCTAAGGTATCCTTGCTTGCTTCCTCTAGAGGGTTGCCCAATGTTTCATCGGCAATTCTCTCTAGTTCAGTGTTAATATCCGTCATGTGGAATACTCCCTATTTTTAATGTACATATAAGTTATTTATAATATTCAAAATTTTGACATGAAATGCTCGAACATTTCCGCAGCTTTTTCTTCTCTAGCCTGCGCAAATTTGTATTTCCTATCTAATTCTTTCTTATAATTTTCAATATCCATCTCCTTTACTGCGCCATTATCCCATACCCACTCTTTGCCTTCCATAATACCTTCTACGAAAGCATTGGGGGCAGACGGATCTGCGACTATATCTGCAGCAGTAGCAAGATAAAAATCATCTTTTACCACTTGGGCACCTCGCATAGGAACGAGAGACCCCATACCTCGGGACGAAACCCCTAACTTGGCACCTTCGTCTATGAGATTCTTTACAATTTTTCCATAAGGAGTATCCATTACTTTCGCCTCACCGATGAAGTTTGTACCATCGGGATAGAGGCGAGTAATCATATGTGATACTCTCTCTAGATTTACAGTCGGGCCATCGGGATGTCCGAGTTCACCAAATGCCCTGTTCTTCTGTATATATTCTTTGTTATATCTGCCTACTTCTTTTTCTAGAATATGCATCGGGTAGATGCGACCGTTTCTATTTTTAATCTCGGCTTGTAAGAAAGGTCCACGAATTTTATAATTCTTGCTTCCACCTTCTTCTTCAAAAAGATATTCAACTTCTTCTACGTTTTCAGATATAAGTTTCATTTATTAATCCTCTACTTCGGCCGGGTCTCCTGTAATGCCCGTATCTACTCCTGAAGTTTCTTGACCCAGATCAACTTCTTTAAAAGCGTTCTGAGCATAATCTACTTTGGCCTGTTGCCAAGCCTGTCCCCTTCTTGCATCTGCAGCGGCCATAAAGGCATCGCCTGCAGCTGCCATGTCACCATCAGCAACATTGTCAATCATCTTTCTAAGATTCTTATCCATACTCTATTACTCCTATAATATTTATAAATTATGCAAACTCTGGGTCTGAATATTCTTGATCTGAGTCAGCCTGTCCCTCATCACCCCCAGGAGTCATCTCTGGAGGTGGCTCCATAGGCATATTACTACCTATAGGCATACCAGGATCAATTCCAGCATCAGGATCCATCACACCCTTGTTTCTTTCATCTTCAATTTGTCTATCTATTTCTGCAATTTCTGTATCAGACTGACGCAATACATAACGTCGGACATATTCTGTAGAATAATATGTACCAACATAATCATTAATAACTTGCAAAGCCCCTAACCGTTCTGTTAGGATTTCCATCTCTTTTAATTCTTGAAAATGGTTATCATCTTGAAAATCATAAATGACAAACTCTCTAATAGTATTCCAATCTTCTTCAGTTATAATACCTTTGAGAATCAATTGAGTCTTGAGTAAATCTTGAAACAACTCAGAAAACTTTTTGCGTAGCCTTTGAATAAACTTAGCAAATTTAATTTCATCTCTGGTAATCTCTGTTGACTTACCAAGATTAAAACCACCTTCAGACTCTAAACGAGAGGTAGGAATATTGAGTGACTTATAAAGTTTTTTCTGAAAGTATTTGATATCTTCCAGTTCACCCAAGTTTGCACCACCAGCGAGAGTACTTACATCTGTACCTCTACCACCTTCACGACGAGGCAACCAGAAATCTTCCAACATCGACATCTGATTTCTATCATCTCTTACTTCACCTGTAGCTGAATCATATACAATTTTATTTCTGTAACGAGACATAACATCTTTCATGTATGCCTCAGCTTTAGGTTTGGGGAGATTACCAACGTCGATATAAAAGATTCGACGTTCAGGTGCACGAGCGATACGGTAAATAACAACCGCATCTTCAATCATTCTTAATTGGTTAGTAGGCTTGATTGCCTTCTGCAATAAAGAATAGACTTGATTTGTTGTGGGGTTATAGAGTCCTGATGTTACATACGCAATTGCATCAGGAGAAATCTTTAAGCCTTGAGCTTGTTCTGTACCACCAACTGCTGGTAGTGCAGGATAAACTCCAGCTTCATTATAAACATACCACTCTTTAACATCTCTAATTATCTCAGTTCCGCCCTTACCTTTCTCCTTATTAACTTCTCGTATCTTTTTAATAAACTTAGGATCAATGTAACGAACTTCGGTGATGCCCTTTCGTGGTGACTTCTCATCTATCATTTTATGAAAGAAAATCCTACCGTCAATGTACCAACGTCTAAAAATATCATGGGCTCGTTTCTTCCACTGAAGTAGTGTAAGAATTTCTTTAAACTCTTGATCCATCTTTTTCTTGATGGACATAGAGAGGGGAACCCAATCTAAATTGACTGCTACAGAGATTTCAGTTTCGTCAGCTGTTATAGCCTCGTTAATGATATCTTCAATAGCTTGGTCACATTCAGGATTTTCTGAAGTCTGTCGATATTTACGAATTAGGTCGTAGTCGTTTCTAGCTGCCTTGTCATAAGTAAGATACTGACCAAAAAAACCAGCACCGCCAGCTATATCTATCGTGCCTTCTTCGTCAGAAGGGGCGACGAAGGACTTAGCCTTCGACGCCTCCCTCTTTTTTATTTCCCATCCAAATAATTCTGCCATAGTATAACTATTTATACCGATACGGAATCAGCATAATCAATAAATTATTAGGTTGTTACTGTTGCCGTTCCGCTAAAATTACCTATTGAAGCGCTAAGTGTCAGTGAACCGCCAGGCGTTCCACCACCACCACTTGCAGTCATAAAGTTAAATCTAAATGTTGCACCGAATTCTTGCACAGCATCATTCGTATCAAATGCAAGGTCAATCGCATCCAACGTCTGAGGCCAGCAGCCTTCTAGTGTATAAGTTCTGATAACAGAGTCATTTCTATCTAACTGTTTTACTTGTGCAGTACCGTAATAACTTTGTGAATCTGTAACAGCAGCTGAAGTAGAGTTACCAATATCTTGCAGATTATTCATCCACGATTCCAATTGTCCTCTAATACCATAACTGCGGTCATTCATTACTGTTATTGTCCATGCATCATAAGTACGATCACCAGCCAAGAAAATCTGACGACCTCGATAAGGTACTGCGACCTCACCAATAGTCAAGGCTGGAATTGTAGCCGAACGACATAAAAACGAAAACCCATGACTTTGGATACCCGTTGCACCACCACCGGTCATAGTGACCTCAAACTGGTTAGCACGAGCGCCTCCACCTTGTAGGGCAGTTGTAAAAGCTTGAATATTTGCCATCTTATTTTATCTCCTGTTCTATATTAGGCTCGACCAACCACTTCATCGAATGAAACATCTGTTCGTGTTGCAACAAAAGTAAGTGTAATGTAATTGATTGAACGTGCAGGCTTCACATAGATATCAGCACGGAACTCATTGTTGTCTATAACTTGACCAGGATTATTGGTTTCGTCACACACAACCAAAAAGTCTGTGATACCACGGCGAGCTGTAACATCTCTCAAATACGGATTCACCATACCTACAAACTGCTCTCTTGTAAACGTATCATTAAACTCAAAGAGTACTGTTCGAGCAGCAACTGCAATCGCTTCTTCGATTGTGACAAACAATCTACGAACATTAATACGATCAAACGCACTGTTCTGAGACAGAGCAGTTTTGTCACCCCATAGCATTGTACCTTCACCCGGGAAGGTTACTACGGGATTTACTCTCTTACGATATAATTCATCTCTGTCGGTTTGTCCTGGATTATGAGCAAGTTCAACTGCACCACGAATCTGGCCACGATTTAGTCCAGCAGGACTCCACCACGGATCTTCGACTGCATCTGTTCTTGCACAACAACCAGCGATATCACCATTGAGCGGAACCCAACGGAAAACATCATTGTACTTGTCATACATTTTCTTATAACCACTATCGAATACTGCATACGATGTACTCGGCAATGCATCAGCCCAAGCTGTTGTATTAATAGTCTGCGTATAACTATTCGCTACATTAACTACAGCATCCTTATGCGGCGATAAGAACACTACAGAATCTTTGCGAGCTTCAGTCATATCAATTAGGTCAATCGCATGAACTGTAGAGGCTGTACCATCCACTGATGCAGGACCTGCAACCAATAAGTTGTAATCGACAGTATCAGGATCTTTCAGCAAGTCATAACCATTGGCTAACTGAGCATTTGTAGGCGCTACATTAGTTGCAGGCGCACCACCTGTAAGACTAGCAGTAGCAATACCATCACCTGTAGGTGTAGCATATGGGCCAGCACTAACTGCTGGTGTACCCCAATCAGTTGCACCCGCTGGATAATCCATCCAGTAAATGTATTCTGATTGACGATAAAGCACATCAGGATAAAAATTATTATCACCACTGGCTGTTACTGCATCAGAAGCCTTAGAAACTCTTTCAAATTTTTCTAAAATTGTTCCAGGAGTTCCTGTAATCTCTCCATCTTCATCAATAACGATAATATGCAATTCATCTACACCAGTAGTTAAACCACCTTGAGCAGCCTTTACATAGTCAGAAGTACCAGGAGCCCCATTAAATTGCTCATAATACTGCCACCATTTTGTTGCTACAGTACTTGCAGGAATAGTTGTAACAAACCCTACTGCATTAACCGCAGGATATCTTTTGATTGTAACTGTTTCAGTAGATACAGAAACTACTTCATATTTTTGTCCCTTCTCAGCAGCAATAGTCGGAAAAGACATCAGGTCTCCAGCTGCCCAGTTTGCACCTTCACTACTACCAAAGGTTACTGTAGTAGTACCAGCTGTTCCACCAGAAGCAACAACACCAGTACCACCAGCACCGGCACCAGAATTGTCGGAATAACCACCAGCATCCCAACACGCAGAAACTTTAATACTATTACCAAGATTACCAGCCCAACGAGCGGCCCATTCGCCCACGTTAGCTTCTCCACCACTAAACGGACCATTTGTACCATCACCAACTTGCCATGATGTAGTATTTGGAATTAATACTGCGGTGCCTGAGACACACGCATTTTTAGAGCCAGTATTCTCGACTCTTACAACTCTTAGGGTGTTTGTATATGCAAGAAAGTTAGCCGCAGAGAACCACCACTCGTAATTGATACCATCCGGCTTACCGAAAACATCAACCAACTGAGTTTCATCTGATATTGTAACGATTTCATTCATCGGGCCCCAACTAAAGCTACCTGCAAAGGCACCAATACTTGTGGGTTCACTACGAATAGAAGCCGTTAGGTCTTTTTCTTTTACTTGTACACCCGGCGACATTAAATCAGCCATTTTATTTCTCCCGTTAAGGTTTTTAATGCTCCCAGGACAGTCTCCCTTTACATTAACTTAATTCAGTATAATATAAATTCTTTCAATTTTATCTTTCATAAGTTATTTATAAAATACTCGTTCTCTAACTAACATAAGTGTGCATTGGATATAAATAAATATAAGAAAGAGGTGCACAGTTATGTTAGTTGAACCAAAAAAAGATGGTCGTAATGGTAGGAGAACTTCCCTACTTAACCGATTCGTTAATCAAAGTTGTCAGTACTGTGGCGAGAGTGAACAAGTAGCATTAATGTTCTATCCACACCATAGAAAAATCAGAAGTCTTAACCTAAGACATGGTAAGAAACATCAGGCCCAAAAAGAAATAGAAAAGCTTATTGGTGAATGTGATATTAGATGCTGGAACTGTGCAGTAAAGGCTAGTTATAGTCTATCATTAGGTGTGGAATTTTAATCCCCATCTTTCCATGTTTATTATCATACCATATGACCAATAATTTTTAGGTAATTTTAAAGTAAGGTCTGGTTGAATGTATTGACAATTATGAAATAATAAATCAATAGAAGAATTTTGTAAATCTATAGGACTTCTATTCTGATGTTTCTTAGTCCATTGATATCCATTTTCCTGACGTTCACTTAACTCAAAATCTTTTGACTTAGACACTATAAAAGAATTTTCCATTGCACTTAAATATTTTCCATTCTTACAATCAAACCCTGCATGAATTAGTTGTTGTAAAAATAAAGGAAAGATAAAACTATTAATATGGCCTTCGATTAAAGTTTCAGCAGAATGATTTGGAGCACTGATAATCAATACACCGTCATCACTGAGTACATCATAAATTCTATCTAGAAATTCACCGACATTTCTCTGGTGTTCTATGACATGAGAACAAAAGACAACATCAAAATCCATCTGTCTTGCCTTAGTATAACTCATAAAGTCCATGTTATAATCAGCCCTATCAGAATACTTATCTACCCCTGTCACTTTAAAGCCAACGTGTTGCATAATTTCACTATGCACACCATCACCAGAACCAATATCTAAACTGGTCTTAAATTTTTTTCCTATATTATTACGTTCAGATACTAAAAATTCTATTAGAGCTAACCCACCCCATGTAATAGAATATTCTTTAATATCGTTCTTCGTCAAAGAAATCTGGCGCATCAGTTGGAACCCAAAAATCTCCATCTTCATCTACAAAGGGAGATGTTTCAGTATACCTTACTCCGTCATCTATAAAACCAAATGGAGACATATCTTGTTCTATAGCTTTTCTTTGACTCTCAAACAAACGATGGCGCACATCTTCATCAGTTAATTCTTTAAAGTATGGTTGATTAGACAACCAAGCAAAAAATACTAAACACATCATCAAATCATCTGAGGCTCCCTCATCAGCTTCATACGAAGCACCCTTCTGAATAAAATTAGACATCTCTACAATCACATCAAAATCTTCTGTTATTAATTTATCAGCCTCTATTAATGTTTTAAGGTTAGAACACCCAACAGTTTTTACAGCCTTAGTAGTTCTAATTCCTAAATCACTCTTACCTTCACCAAACCCACTACCAATTACTTGTCCAGCTCTACCTCTCATTTGACTCATAATAATGTTTTCATATTCTAAATCATAATGTAGTGCATCTGCTACTTGGCCACCAATGTCATTTATTTCTACCAACACATAGGCTTCGTTATATGCTTGTGCTATATTAAATATTATCTCAGGAAATACCAAAGGCTTAACTTCATTATCTTTATACTTCGCTACCAATCTATAAGGCACAGTAGAAATATCAATCACTGTAAATGCAGAATAATCATTTGACCCACCCCTCGCAACATCAACACAAATACAATACATAGCTCCTTCTCTTGGTTTTTCATGTACATCAAAACCAGCATTAGATTCTATTGGGTCTGTATATGGTATAGTTTGAATTTTTGTAGGTGATATAAGAGTATTGATAGAACCAAGAAACGAACATTCAAACTCTTGTAAAAATTGTTGTTCACTTGTATTTTTTATTGTTTGTTCTTTCCATGCCTCATCTCTACCAGGCACTTCTGTCCAGTGTACTTCTATGGGAACAAACTCACTCTTTTCATTTGTTGCATCCATCCACATTTTATAAAACATATTCATACCGTGTGGTGTAGACACAATAATAACCTTCGATGTTTGACCAGCAGTAATCGTAGGATAGACTGAACTAAAAAATTGTTCAGCTATGTTTGAGGGAATAAAAGCAAACTCGTCAAGAAAAATAATATTATATGAACCACCACGAACCGCAGATGCGGACGTACTCGCCGCAATAATTTTAGAACCATTCTCTAACTCCAGTGAACCTTTGTTCCAATTCATTACCCCCTGTTGCATCCACTCTGGTAGATGCTCGTATGCAAGTTGAAATCTTCCTAACAAGTCTCTCGCTGTTGCGGCCTTGTTAGCAAGAATAGCCACATTCACCGCCTCATTAAAAATGACGTAGTGAATAAGATATGATATAATCGTAGTTGATTTGCCTGACTGCCTAGGCAGTTTACAAATCGTAAACCGATTATTATGAAATGTACCTACCATCTCCTTTTGGAAATCGTAGAGTTTAAATGGTACTAAGCCTTCATCAATACTGACAATGTTTACATAGTTCTCTATAAAGTATGCAGGATTTTTCTGACACTTTATAAATTCTTTTACTTCAGCTTCAGTATATGAGTGCGGTACGGCCGCAGGCTTTAGATTTGGATTACCTTTGTAGTTTGTTCGTTCCATTACTCTTATCTTTTAAAAGATTCTGTAATTCTTTTGTTGAACCAATAAACAGTGCATTAGTAACATTCTGAGGAGCATTGTCAGGAACTTCTTTGAGTTTTTTCATTTTCTCTTGTAAGTCTACCAACTTCTCTGTTACTTCAGAAACATTTTTAATTAACTGACCCACTACCTCGTATGCTCTAGGATGTTCACCTTCCTTTGCAACTTCAAGTATACCATCTATTGCGTCCTGCCCTCGCTCAACGAGGTTGTAGAAGTTTTCACGACTATACTTATAGTCAACGTCTGCGTGGTCTAAATCGTCAGGAGGCCGTCTTACAATTGGTTTTGGGCTTACTAATTCTTGAGCAAGGTCATGTGTTATTCCAAGTGCATTATTTATCTTCTCATCAATACTCGCCATTATGTCCACTCACTTATTGTTTCATTAAATCCAAAATTATCATCTTCATCAGGAGTACCAATTGCCTGTTGAGTAACCTTTGCAACTCTAGGCGGTGCCTTATCTTGCAAGTCTGCATATACAGTAGCTTCTGCTTTTGTAATAGGTTTAGATGTAGTAACAGGCCCGTATACATAAGCCTTAGCCACAAAACTAAACGTATAGATAATCGCTCTACGTTCTGTAAAACTACCTGTATATGTATCTTCATAACCAATACTATTCAACACAATAGGAACATCTCGTATTACATCCATTTCAGGAACTTCTTTAATAGTTACTGTATACTCTGGTTGGAAGAACGGTAATATCTGTTCTACTATTTGAATACCATCATCACTATTTTTTGTCATAACAAACAATTCAAAGTTTAGATTATAAGGTACAGGAGAGTATTGAGTACTCATCTGCTTTAATTTCTTATCTTCAGTATTCGATACCTTTTTCTTTTTGATAATACGATTTAATTTTCGTGATGGATCATAATCAAACCCAGCAATTTCAAAACCAATTCGTGGCAATGTAATTGCAACTTTCTGATCTAAATTAGGATCGGCATCTAGCCGTACCATAAATTTTTGTTTAGGCCCATAAGCCAAAGGAACTTTCAATGACTGTACATCTGTACCAGCAGAATTTTTCCGTGTAATATAGATGCCATTAAATAATGCGCCAAACGCTATTATAGTCTTTCTTAATGACTCGTTATAAAAATATTGTCCTAACATTATACACTCTCCGTAGGATCACCAAATGGATTTGATTCAGTGAAATCTAAAATTGTTAATGACTGATCTTCCAAGAACTCGTTGTCTGCTTGTGTATCTTGAGTAGTGAGACTGAACGCCTCTTGTATGATAAAGAATGAGTAGTAAGAATCTGAATCTTCTGTAAGTACTGAAGTAAAGCCGGTTTCATCTTGAGTAATAACATTAGAGTCAGCATTAGCTCCACCACTATCAGTCGCATTAAGGACGAGAGTACCAGGACCTGTAGCATAAACTGTGCCCCATTCCAATTCAATATTTTCATTGTAAATAATTCCAGATGCAACTTCTCCGGATATTTCAAAATCTTGAAATGCAGTACTTCTCTCAGTTTCAATACTATCAATCGCATCAATACCTGTATCAAGTATCTCACTAGAGTACTCAAAGGTTCTACAGTATAATTTATATACCGGCAAATTATTTATCTGATAAAATGGATCATCATGGTCTACAAAACTAATTTCAAATAATCGTTTCACCGTAGGCATATAAATTAAATCGCCTTCATCTGGTCGAGTGTTTACAATTAAATTAGCGTCACTACTTACCGTATTATCCCACCGTCTACGAGAGACAACAAAAGTTGTTTCATTTCTAATCTCTAAACCAAATCGAGATACTAATTCTCTTTCCCCTTCATAACCCTCTTGTGTTTCCATCCACATCTCTATACCATAAGCATCATCAAAACGTGACAAGTCATCTTCGCCAAACAACTCATCTTTATTTACTAGAGTTCGTGGAATATAGAACACATCGTGCCCATATATCTGTATGGCTTCAATGGCTAAATCTTCATAAAGATGTTGCTCATTAGGCGTACCTTTAGAAAAGAATACATTAGTACTCATTTAATTATCCAATATCAAAATTGACTGGTTCTTCATAAGTCAATCTACCCTGTTCTTCTAAAGTTGCAATTTCTTCTTTAGCTTCATTGTATATAGTTTCACCATTCATAGTGACACCACCCAACATTGTTACGCCTTGAAATTTAATAAGGTTCTCTCCCCATTGTTTCTTGATAAGAGATGTTGCATATCTCTTTAACCAATAGTCATTATACATTTTAGTAAATTCTGTTGGATTAATACGACGATAACATTCCATAATAATATAATCATCTACTGCAACATCATCATCCCAGTCCATATTAATATATAATCTTTCTTGATTTACATTAAACTCTATAGGTCTTTCCCCCACCAGAATCATATCCAGCAAATCTAATTGCCACATTACCTGTTGATAATATATAACCGACACATCTGAAAAATCATAGAGATCATTCAACCTTAACTGATATCTAATATCAAACATATTCAACGAACCTTTATTATCAAAGGGTAGTATTCGCAACACAGATTCTATGCCAGTAGGCATTGGTAGCCATGTCTCACCTATATCCCATTTAGAATCTACACTTAATGCTATAGTAGCTCCATTACCATGAGTATTACTGAGTGCAGTTATAGTTAAATCATTTCCAGACTTTGCAGAATATGCTTTAGTCTCTGCATTTCCTTCACCTTTTGAAATAATTACGCTGCCACTTGCTGGAAAACTAGATGCATCTGCTAAAGTTATAGTAGTATCTGAAGCTGTTGCTCCGGCAGGCAATGTACTATTAGCTGTACCATTGGTTTGTGTTACTGTTTCTGCAAAATCAGAACGGCCTCTATCTTTATCTGCCTGTGTAATCTTATGTTTTAAATACATACGACGAGTACCACCTTGCATAAACATCTGATAAAACTCTAGCGCTTCTTGTACTCTGTCATTTACTTGGTCATCATCGACGTTAATATCTATAACCGGATAACCCAATCGTCGTTTACACCAAGATTTTAATTCTGTTAAACTTGCTGGTTGTGTTGCACTCATATCCTTATCCTAATGCTATTGCCATGGCGGTAACAGTAGCGTTACCCGCTTTACTATCTATTTGTGTTTGTGCATTACTAGTCAAACTATTAATATATTGTAATTCTGTATTTGATACTGAACCATTTGCTAATTTATTGGCATTAATTCCTGTTCCAATATATGCATTTGCAATTGCAGTACCTTGCCATACACCTGTTCCAATTGTTCCTAATGCTGTAATTTGAGTTTGAGAAGCCTCTACGTTTAATGTAACTGTACCCTGAGTACCACCACCACTCAATCCTGTACCAGCTATAACTCCTGAAATATCCCCAACAGGTGTAGTACCTTCAGCCGCAACGAATTTAGATACTGCAGCATCCCAAGCCAAGAATTGATGTGTTGCACTTATATTAGTAGCATCAACATCATCTAAATTTGTCAGTTCAACTACACCAGTACCAGGCCCTGTGGCCATCATCTTGCGTAGTATACCAGTTACAGCAGTCGTAAATTGTGCAGACGATACTAATGGAGCATTTGCACCTGTGAAAGGCATTGAATTTTTAACTTCAAATTCTTTCAGATTTAATTTATTTAAATACTCAACTGTCTTTTCAGCTGCATCTGTTTTGAGTACCTTATATTCTTCTAATGGTAATTCTTCTCGATGTTTCTCCAAGAGAGCATCGACATCTTGAACCATTTGACTTCTTGTAAAATCATTTGGATCATAGTATTTGTTATCTTCTAAAACTCTACTGATAGAGCCTTCTAAATTATCTGCTTCAAATGCATTGGTAATCTCTACCATGTCAAATGTTTCTGGTGGTGTAACAGGTATTTCTACCACTTCTTCTTCAAACTTAGGACGCTCACCAAACAATTCAACACCCGATATGTCAGTAAACAAATCTTGCAGTTGTTTAGCCCCTTCTTCAATTACCTTCGGATCAAGAAATGGAACTATATTATCTTCTTCCGGTAAAGAATAAGATTGTAAAACTTCAGGTTCTTCTTTTACTTCTTCTTGTATCTCCTCACCAGTAATACCTTGAAACAATGAGGCTAGTTCATTTAGTGCTGCATCAACTTGGGGAGACTTTTCCTTCTCTACCTCTTGATTAAGAAGTCCTTTCTCCATTTTCTTTTGTCGTCTTTTATATGTTCCCATATCTCCAAGTCGAGCTTGTTGGGAAGTCTTAATATCTGTTGTATCAAGTGCCTTTGCAGCTTTCTTTGTACCTATAACGGCTGGTGTTGCAGCTGCTTCTAACTGATCTATAAAAGAATCTGTTGCCGTACTCATCTAGTTACTCCAGGACTGACAACTGCAATCCCTTCCTGTACTCTTGTTTTATTACCACTAGAATCAGTCACAATTACATCATACACATGACGCCCACGTTCTAGTGTACCCACAGCAGTCTGAACATCAGTTAAAGCTAAGGTAAATGTACCAGCTGTAGCTGTTACAATAGCACAAGTAAATGTTGCTGCAATAGTAGTTGTGCCGTATGATTTACGGACTTGAGATGTTACAGTAGAACCAGTAAGGTTGATAACCGTACCAGTGTCATCTTTAGCGATAAATTGTTTTAGATAGTCTGAGGACTGATCTATTTCGATATTCTGAGCAATAGCCATATAAGAGACTCCAAATCTTTCTCTGCTATTTATAAGATTTGAAGTCTAGTAAGATTAGAGTTATTGTGTATAGATTACGACCAACCTAGACTTACTGCGTGGATTCTTGTATCTTTAGAAGCACTTTGGTTGATTGTAGCTACTTTCCATACCATAGAAGTACCAGCAGGCTGTCCAGAAATATCTACATTATTAGCGGTTAAAATAGTATGACCGCCTGTAGTTCCTTGTGATGCCAAAGTAATCGCAGTATAAGTTGTTCCATTATCCCTAGACACTGAAGCAATTAGATCCGTATTGATTGTGGCTGTACCAGCACCATTTGTATAGGTTAATACTACATCCGCTTTTGTTGGTTGTGCTTCAGCAGTTACAGAATTAGATACCAGGGTCATATCGGTATAAGTAGCAAAGGCACCTTCAGAGTAAGATATTATTACAACACCATTACCACCGTCACCAGGACTTCCGCCCCCGCCGCCTCCACCACCACCTAGACCATCGGTTCCGTCTGTGCCCGGACTTCCAGCTGCACCCGGACCACCACCGCCAGCTCCACCTGTACCACCTCTACCACTTCCTTCACCAGAACCGCCTCCACCACCAGCGTATGTTACAGATGCACCTGATATTGAACTTGCTGTTCCATCACCACCATTTCCCCAAGTACCGCTTGACTGAGATGCTGTACCTTGATAACCAACTTGACTAGCACCACCACCGCCACCAGAAGTACTATTAGAACCACCTGAGGGAGCAGTATTACCACCCCCAGCAAAACCTTGTACTGTTGTAGTTTCACCAGTGATCGGACTTATTGCAGGAGTATTACCAGCTGCACCTGGAAATGCATCAGTACGCATACGAGTACCACCACCAGAACCACCAGCGC
>VTLG01012449.1_pt1 | contig 16747 bp, 14 predicted proteins | sample 4694571 | NCBI WGS metagenome assembly VTLG01 (sample SAMN12604809, study PRJNA352737) | marine metagenome | biome: ENVO:00000447; feature: ENVO:00000209|ENVO:00000569|ENVO:01000036; material: ENVO:00002151; isolation source: viral sequences binned using virsorter ...
TCGCCTGGTAATCTTTTAGCGTATCTTACAAAGTTGGCATAAGGTGTTCTAGCTGCTAACTGTCTAGCAAAGAAATCTTCTCGTCTGTTTTCATCATAGATAGCACGACTAGCTTCATAAACTTGTCTTGTATAACTTCTATCAATAAGGTTTCTACTAAAAGCTCCTACCCATCCGACCATAAATTCATCATATTCATCATTAGTTAAGAAACCACTTACATTAACAAAATCGACCATCAAACCAATCCAAGTTGATAAAGGATCTATTCTTTCATAAGACTGATATTTATATACTGGCTTGCCATCTTCTCCAATAATTGCATTACCATTTTCATCTTTTTGTAAAGTGCCAATACTATATGGTTGCCATCCGTTTTTTATCATATTGCTATATACTGCTCTACCTTCTTTTGTGGTGAAATCAGGACCACCACCTGTCAAGATTGTGGGAGGGTAGTAGTTAGGATCATCTTTTCTAAAAGCATTTACAGCAACTAAAGAAACAATCGCTGTTCCTAAACCATTAGCTAACCTCATTTGCCCTCTAGCTTGGTTTCTTACTATTGGATCAACACTGTTAAGGTCATTTCTTAACTCACCTACAAGGTTATTTAGAACAGGAGTTCTTCTTAATTGTCTTTTTAAAATGTTTGTAGGAGTTCTAACAAAAGCCATTAAAGCTCTTACTAAAGGAACTTCATTAGCTGTTTCATTAATTTTTTTTGCTGTTTTACCAAAACCACTATATCCATCAGTTCTGATGTCTTCAGTAAAAGTACTGCGTTTTGCAAATTCTTGTGATCGTTTTAATATTCTTGCTGTTATAGGATCTTTAATACCTTTGCCACTGTTAGAAGCGTAATATTCAATGATTCCATCTAAATGTCCTTTTACAAAATTACTTAACTCTTGACCTTTTAAGCCTTGTTGTATGCCTTCTATATGACCTTGATAGTGAATAGATCCTATAAGATTAGGTGCTTGTATCAAAGCATCAGTAGCGGTCATTAGTTGACTAGGAAATCTAATAACTTTTCCTGTTGTATTAATACCTTTACCAATAAAACCTGGATCATCAGAAGAGATTATAAACCTTTCTCCGTAATCAGCTTTTATTGCACCTCTATTAATAAAGTTGTCACTTGTTTTAAATGATTGATCAAATGCTTTTAAAGAAAAATTAAAATTAGAATGAAGACCTATTAGATGTTGTATCGCTGCATTAAATTCTGTTTTACTACCTGCACCTAAAGCAAGTTCAAAAGCTGATGTATAGGTTTCTAACATACCTGATAAAAAGTTTACTTCGTTAGTTGTTGGAGCAGATAACAAAGCATTTATACCAATCTCATTAAAGACTCTTACACCCTGATTAAATTGAGATAATGTTCTACCAAGCAAACCTGTTCTATATAAAGCAGATAGTTTTTCTACACTACCCTGTGATCTTTTAATTGTATTTGTAAGTTTATTTAATTTTGTATAATCACCTGTTTCTTGTGCTTCTTCAAAAGCTTCTGTGAGTTTTGCTTTTAAATCTTGTAACTGCAAACTTTGTTCTGATGATTTGATACTTATATCAGACTGCCCTGTTTTGTTTAACTTATATTTTTCAGCAGCAGTCATTTTTGCAAACTCTTCATAAGGAACTCCCTGTGTAGGTATTTGCATTGATCTCAAACCTCTACCTTGTTCAGTTCTTAAAGGCAATCCAAGACGTAACCATTCATCTATCTCACCAATAGAAGTAACTAAATCATTAATGTCTGTCTGTATTGCAGCAGGGTCTTTTGTAACATTGATTGAGTTAATAAGTTTTTGATTTATATCTGCTGTATTTTGTGTTGCTAGTGTTATAGATTCAGCTAGTGCATAGTTAAGTTCATCAGTAGGAACAAGACCATACATCTTGGCATACATCTTGGCGTGGTTTTTTAACTTATTTGTATCAGCCAACATTGCAATACCACCATCAATAGTATCTTCTGTTGTTTTTACATTAGAAAATGTACCTGCATCTTTTAATTGAGCAATTCTTTTTGCAATAAGGTTAAATTGTCTTTGCGAATTGCTGACTTGTTCTGGGTTTACCTGGTTAGGAGTAATACCTTCATCACCTAGCTTTGGTTTCTTTTTCTTTGCCATTCCAGTTATACCTTCTACATTTTCTAAATCTAGAGGCACGTTTCTATATTTTTTAACATTTTTTCTTTTAACAAAATCATTAAAGATTTTTCTTGTTTGACTACCGCCTAACCTAGCTCTAAGACTTACAAATAAATCTTCTAAAAACAGTTTAGTTTCTTGAACAATTCTTTTAAAAGTTCCTTGTGGTGCAAAATCTAAAGGACTACCTGCTATACGAGCTTCACCTCTGTACATATCCATAAACTCATCAGCCATATTCTCAGCAAAGAACTCATCAATATTGGTAAATCTATAGTTTTCGTTTTTAAATTTAGTCTTATCAAAGTAGTCTCTAGCTTTTTTAAGATAATTTGCTTCTGTTATTTTTGGAAGTTTAAAAGAAATAGGACTAGGACCAATCTTTTGTCTTAAAGATTCTGGAGTATTGTTTCTAACAAATGCTGTTTTTTCTTTTTCAAATTGTTTTAAATATTTTGTTTGAGCAGTTTTAAATTCTTTTCTATATCTTGTTAAATCTTCTTTTGGTAAATATCTTGAAAGACTATGCCATAGTTCGTGGATCATAACGTGTTCAAATCCACCACCTGCACCTTGTTCAACACCTTCTACAATTTGCTTTCTAATTCTTATAAGGCTGTTAGCAAAGTTGTATTGTCCTCCTTGAGCAAGTTTTGTAGTAATTGACAATGCTTCTTTATCAAACATTCTTTCGCCAATAGTGTCGATAAATGTTTCTATTGCTTCAACTTCATTAGGATCAGCACCTTTTGTATTGACTTCTAATCTAAGTCTTTTCTTTAAATTATCAGCACCTCTGCTTAAACCACGTTTAGCTTCAAGATTAGTTTTAAATGGTTTAACTGGTGGTCTGTTTCCTAGTTTGTTAAATAATTCAGTTTCATCTATTTCATCAACTTGAAGTTGTTTTAATTCATCAGCTTGTTTAGAAATTTCATCAACTTGTTTAGAAATTTTATCAACTTGTTTTATTTCATCTGGTGTAATTAATCTGTTTATTTCATCTGCTGATTTACCAAAATACTTAGTAAATAGTTTTTGTAATCCTTCTGCTGATCCTTTAAAACCTGTACCAAGTGCCGTACCAAGTGTTGCTGAAATTCCAAACTCTTCTAGTGTTGGAAGTCTTTGTTCGTCAATACCTGTTCTTACTGTTGTTTCACCTACAGCAGTAGTAGCACCTTGAAGACCTGCACCTGCTATTCCTTTAACACCTTTACCTGTAGATCCAAAAGGTATCATCTGAGTAAATCCAGCAGCTATAGCTTCACCAACGCTAAAATCATCTCCTCTTACTTTTTGTGCGGCTACATTAGAAAGATATCCAGAACCAAAATTTATAGCAAAATAAAGAGGTCTTGCACCAGGAAAAGGAGCAACAAGTAGTGGAGCAGTTAAAGTATCTGTTCCTATACCAGCACCTATTTCAAGACCTAAACCTGCTGCTTGTTTTAAAGCTTGATTATTTACATCATTCTCACTGCCTTCATCTACAAAAGAGACAGGAGTTTCGTCCATATAATATCTGTTAATAGAATCTTCTTTATCAATAGTTTGATTCCAATCAATAGAACTTTCTACGTTTTTATATTGCTCAGTAAAGTCATCAGTAGTTTTTGACCCTATACCAAAAGCACCTTCTGGAACAGTGTTTTGCTCTTGTTTAATTAAATTGGAATCAGTCATTGTTAATTAGTCTTGGGTAAAAACTTCTTGTAAGCTCCTGTTTTGTAAACAGACCAGGCATCATAGCCTTGTTCATCAAAGATCATTTTGGCTGCTCTTACATTAACAGCAGGGTTAAATAATTCATCATTATCTTTTAATTTTAATTTACCTCTTCTTTCCTCACCAAGCTTGTAATCTGGATAATCAATCATGTTGATTTGCCATAAACCGTAAGAATTATCTCCTGTATTAATATCATCATTTAAAGCATTTGCTCTACCACTAGACTCAGCTAACGCTATAGCAGCCATGATCTTAGCTTGTTCTGGTGTAAAACCACCTTCTACAGCAAGCCTTTCAAGAGAGTTATAAACTAAAGGTTGTGTAATATCTATTTCATCAAGAACACTAGGCATTTCACCTGCCATTGCTGGTGGTCCTGACAAAGCATTTAGAATAGTGTCAACAACTCCTATACTTGTCTCATCTAAGTTTTCTCTTATGCTTCTTAATTGAGTTGTAAGTTGTTCTGTTTGATCATCATTCATACTAAATAAATTACCAATTCCTTCTCTTAGTAACTCAATCAAACCTGGTTCTGTAGTTGTATTGTCTGTTGTAGTATCTGTTGTAGTTTCTTGATTTTTATTTGCTTCTATAATTTTATTTATTTCTTCGGTACTATCAAATGTAGTGTTAGGAAGTAATTCTTTTGTTTTTGTTGGGTTAATTTCTGTTTCTATAAATTCTTCATTATATATTGCAGTAGCGTTTTCCATACTTAATCCATAATCATCTGCAATAGCCTGTATAGCTTCTTTTTCCATTCTGTCTTCTTTCTGTTCTTCAGTATCAAATGTTCCTGAGTCTTTGTATTTACCAGTTTTTATTGCATTTATACTGCTAACGTAATCTGCCTGTATTTCTCTAAACGTATCTTCTCTTTCTTTTGCAGTTAAACCAGGTTGATTGATAACTTCATCAATAATACGTCTATCTATTCTTCCTTTTAAATCAATGTAAGGTGCAATATAGTTTGTGTCTTGAAAAGTATTTTGATCAAAACCTGTATTACCTAACAGTTGTTTTGCATCAGTGTGCATACGTTGGATTCTTGTGTCGTAGTTACGAATCTTACTTGCACCACTGCTTTTAGCTATGTTAAAAGAATTGTTATAGTTTGTTCTATCTTCATCAGTAAATGTTTCTCCAATATCTGCTTTTATTTTTGCAAGATCTTTAAACATTTGTGTTCGATCATTTGCGTAATAACCTATTCCTACTTTGTAATTAAAATCATCAAATAATTCATCTCTATTACCTGCATAAATTTCTATTGTTTCAAATATAAATTCCCTATCCTCTGGATTTGCCCTAGATAAATCAGCTAAAGACGCATTATCATCACCAAATGCTTTAACAAATCGAATAAAGTTTTTTTCTTTATTAGCTTGTACTCTTTCTCTTTCTATCTGTTTAAGTTTTTCGTATGAATCTGCAAGCTTTGTTTTAAATTTTAAAATATCTTCACCAAAAAATTCACTTAATTCACGTTGTTTATAAGTACCATCTTTTTGTAATTGTTTAGGTCCAGTTTTTAATTTACCTATCATCTTTAGATATTTATTTGCAGCGTTATAACCATTACCTCCTGATGATTGTTCTATATCAAAAATTCTTGATGCTTGGTTTTTTGCTATTTTTAACAGTTCTGTAGGTGTAACTTTACTGGCAAGACCTAAATCAACACTGCTTTCTATCATGTCTTGTATATTTTTTAAGGCTTGTTCTTGATTACCTTGATCGTATTCTCTCCAGTTACTAAACATAAGTCCTTGTAACTTGTTTGTATATCTTTCTAACTTGTATTCATTATTTAATTTTAAATGTTCTGCTGTAATTTGTTGTATTGCTTCTTGCTGATAAGGGTAAAATTCTTTTGCTAAGTGTTTGTTACTTAATCCCTGTGTTTTTTGAGCAGTAAGAGATGTTGCATCTTCTATAAACTCTTGATACTGAGGACTATCTATTGCAAAGTGATTTATTGGTTTTGTTACTTCGTTGCCATTTCTATCTGTAAACTTAAATGTTTTATTTGAATAAAGAGTTGCTAGATCAGTTTTTAAATTTAATCCAACATTTTGTGCCTGTCTTTTTCTAAACTCATCATTTGTAAAAATACTTCCACCAATTAACTGATTAGTAGCTTCTTCACCATATTTGTTTCTATGTTCTTTAATTATTTGTTTAAAACCTTTTTTAGCAATCTCCATAGTCATATCAGCACGTTCATTCTCCACAGCTTTTTCCATTCTTGTAGCAACAAATTTTTGCAAGTTAGGATTAATACTCTTTAAAGCAGATGCAAGTTCTTGTAATCCTGTCTTTGGTTGAACACTAGGGGGTGCTACAAAAGTATCTACAGGACTTGCAGAAGATGTAAAAGCTGTACTTTGAAAACTGTTAGTCATAATGCTGCAAGTTGACCGTAGGTTGATAAGCCCTGAGTGGCTACATTAAGTAAGGTGCTACCTAATGAAGGGATTTGGTTATAAGCTTGGTTAATATTACTTTGCAATTGATTACGTCTGTTATCTCTAGTTGCAATAAGACCTTTAACATCTCTACCATATTGTCGTGTTGCTGATTCCATTGTTTGATTAATAGATTCTCTAAAGTTTGCTGCCTGTCTTTCTTGATCAGCAAGCAATACATCTATAGTAAGACCTGCACGTTCTGAAGCAATGATTGCTCCTTTTTGTTGTAAAGCTCTTATATTTGCTGCAAACTTTTCTTGTGATTTTGATGCTTTTGTTTCTTTTAATTTTTCTGCCAAACCATCTTGCATATTTCTAAAGGCATCTTCTGCTGATTGGTTTGCTATCAATGATGATTTATATACTTCATTTGCAGCTTGTCTAGCTGCCTGTTGTTCTAATAAACCAGTAGCAAGGTTAATACCTAGTGAAGCAAGAAAAGGATTGGTTGCAGCACCAAGACCAAATAAACCTCCAGCAGCTGCTGGTGCTGCGTATGAAACTGCTGGTGCTGCTGCAAGTAAACTAGAACCTAATGCAGCAGAACCTAATCCAGTTGCAGCACCAAATCCAAGAGTAGCTGGAATCGCTGAACTAGCTAATGCTGCTGGTGCAAATGCTGCTGCCGAAGCACCGCCAACACTTGCTAAACCAACACCAGTACCTAAACCTCCAGCAACAGCAGGTGCAGCAAAAACACACATCTAGGCTATCCTCAAAAATTCGTAGAATGGTTTACCTTGGATTCCATACTTTTCGTGATAATTAATAAAGGTAAAACCAAGAGACTTTAACCACTTAATAGCAGAATCATTCTCTGCATATACAAAATTATAAAGTATATCGTAAGATTTCAATAAACTTTCTACCCATTCTCGTCCTTTTCTTATTAGTTGTATTTTATATTTCTTATTTTCAAACAACTTATCAGTAGCAACCATCCATATAACACCACCATGAACAACACCACAAAGTCCTATGGGTTGATCATTATCATCAGCTATAGCCATGTTTACTTTGCTACAGATATAAGTAAATTGAAGGGCTTGTTGTGGTTCTTGTCCTGTTTGATATAAAGCTTCTAACCTATCTACTTCTCTCATGTTGTCAGCCACATATCTAAGATCTTGTAAACTAGCTTTTCTTAAATGTCCCATTAGACTCTCCTACTCCTCATATGGAACATAGCTTCATATTCAGCACTTGATAGTTGAGTAGGCAAGAACGTGTCGTTTTTTACATCTATATTAACTCTATCTGCTCTGGACATAATTGGCACTCTAAATGTACCTGTCTCTAAATTAATCTGTCCGATAGAACTGGAAGCTGATCCTAGTAAACGACCTGTAAATTTATGGGTAGATGTATCTCTATTTTCTGGTGTTACTTCCACCTTAAAAAATCCAGAGTCTTCAAACTTAATATAAAAATGATGCAGTTGTAATCGACCACTTATAAATTCACTTCCACTTTTTCCACTACCACCAGCAGTAAGTCTCTGTGAACTAAACCTATAGTGCATTTCGTAAGGCTCACCAATAATAAATTTACTATTTCTAAAATCTCCTGTAGCAGTAATGGTAGATGTAGAACCATTAGACGTATTTGTTGTAGTTAAGACCTGTCCTGGTTTTAGTGTTTTGGTATTACCCTGTGCATCAACAAATGTACTTGTCTCTCCATCAGCAAGGTATCTACCAACCACATTCATGTCTGCTCTTAATCTATAAGGAACTGTAAATGTAGTTAGACCAGTACCAGAGCTATAAGCTATTGAGACACCTGTAGTTGCTTCTGTAACCTTATGGTCTAGATGAAACTGAAAGTCTGCATTAGCTTCAGTAAAGTCTGTTTCAAAAGGTATCTTCTCCAGTGTTACCTTATTAGCTTCTTCTACTACTGCAAATAAATCAGTACCAATAAAATCTACATTTTTAAAAGATCTGTTGCTATTGATGGTAAAAGTAAACCAACTGTTTAATATCTTTTGACCTTGATTACCATATAACCATCTGTTGATATACAACTTGTTTGTATTATCACTACCTAATAAAACCAATACATCTTGGTTGTTAGATACTGCCATTTTAAAAACATTACTTGGTATCAGTTTTGGTACATGGATAGTAATGTTAGCTGCATCTCTTATTTCATCTCCCTGTGTTATATATTCTCTGATACCTGCAAAAGATCCTTTTTTAGTTAAGAAATAAATAGAAGTACCAGAACCTACAGGTTGTGCATCATCACTACTTTCAAACTCTGTTGCCACTATGACGTTAGCTGTTTTTGGAGTAAGGTTATCTGCTGAACTGGCTAATACAAACTGCGTCTGTTCTGAGAACAAGATCAACTGTTCTCCCATAGTCACTGCGTGTTTAAGAATAGCAACTTTAGTATGAGAAGCAGCTACATCTATCGGTTCACTATCTATAACTGATATAACAGTTTCTGGAAAGAAGTTAAAAAATTCAGACACACTAGAAAGAATTACATTATCACCTGCTAAAAATCCAAGTCGGTTTCTGAAGAAAAAGACGTTGTTAATTTTTCTACCAATAAAAGATGGGTTAGGTGCTGATGCTAAATCACCTACGGTTCTTTCTCCCCACTTAGGTAACGTATAGTCAACACTAGATATGGTGTATGTATCACCATCAACCTTTGCAAACCTAAAATTACCATCAGCCTGTCTTACTAAGACATGAGGCATAGTTGCATAATCAAATTTAAAAGTAATACCAGGTGCTATTGTTTCTTCCCACTGCCCTTCTTCAAAAGCACCACCATTATTAGTGACAAATTTAACGTAGTAATTATCAAAGTTACTATCCTCATCTCCCTTAACTTCTACTACATAACCATCAGGTGACACAGTTGGTAGGTCAGTAAACCTTTGTACTGTATCTTTTACTATGGTCATTTTGGTATCACCCTGAGTATCAGTACCATCTATAGAAAAATTAGAATTATCATTTTTTCTGATGTATAAGACAGGACCATTACGAGCAATGGTAAAACCACTTAATGCAGAATCTAAACTGTTTTTTAAATTAGTTGCAACTGTATCTGTACTTAGTGGGTCATCTCCTGTGGTGTCATCACTAACTGTATTACCATCAACGGTAACTGAATAAGTTGTTTTAGATGTTGCCTGGTTTATAAATACTATTGCCTTAGTTCCTGTACCACCACTAGCAGTAGAATCCATTGCTGCTGTAATGCTTGTATTAACAACAAAGGTATAGTCTGCAATAGTTACAGTCTTAATAACGCTTCTAGGGTCTGATGTATTTAGATATGCTGTACCATCAGGTTTGTTTACAGTCTTTTCATTACCTGCTAAATCATAAACTTTTACATTACCATTGCTAAATATAACTACATACTGTTCTGTTGGATCTCTATTAATAGTTTGTATATGAACATTACCTAAAGAAGAACTGCTTAAAGCTGTTATATATCGCAGACCAGATCTTTTTACTAAACCTATAACTGGATTAGAGTCAGCATTATCTTGTATATCAGCATGATCAGCTTGTTTTGTTGAGTCTGAAGACTGAGATATACCTCTCAATAAAGTTGGTATAGCTCTAGATATAACACCCATAGTTACCTAATTAATGCTCTTGAAGGATTGTAAGTATCGAAGACACTTGTAAGGCTAGGATCACCTCTCAACAGGTTATGATCTGCATTACTAAGGTCTGTTTCCATCAGTATAGCTCTAGCCCTAGTTTCGTCTTGTTGTGTATAAGTCCTAAGACCATCATCACTAACTAATCTATCAACAAAAATACGAGCAGCTTTAATTGTTATATACCTTCTTGCAGGTTCTGGTATTTCTTCAAAGGTTCTAAAATAAACGACTGTACATATTAAATCTTTTGCAAAATCATACTTATTATTTAGTCTGTCATACAGCTTTAAACCACGCTGTATTGCATCAATATCTGTGTGGTGATGAATGTTAGGGTCAACTCTTAAAACGTCTATAGAAAGGGCTACATGATTAGATGCATCTCTTGTAAGAGTGACATCTATCTCTGTATTAAAACTCCACCCCTCTGATTGGACTTCTTTGTTTACTTCTGTAAGAGTTGATTGTGCTAAACGAGCATCTACAGGCAATGTACCTGTAAGACTATTTATAGGTGCTTCTCCTATAGCAGCCAACATAATGTTGATGCTTTCTAGTTCTGTTGTGGCTGCTGTTGTCATTATTTCTTAGCAGTCTTAGCTGCATCTTTAAAGTTTTGTGATGTAGGTCTACCTTTCTCTCCAGGCTTTCTCATCTTTTCACCAGATCCTTTTGCTATTCTTTTACGTTTAGCATGGATGTTGGCATATAAGCCTTTACTTTTTTTTTTAGGTTTCTTAATTTTTAAAGAATCTCTACCGTAATGACTTGGCATAATTTACCTCAAAGAAAAAAGAAGGAGTACCCATTGCTGAGTACCCTTCTGTATGTAGTTAAGAAGCAGATAGCTTGATTGTAGCTGCACATTCTGGTCTTAGGATTCCATGACCTAGAGCATACTTAGCAACCATCAAAGTACCTTGATACATGATTCCATAATCAGAACCAGATATCTCAGTTGTCATGTCCATAAGTTTCACAGTACCAACTGCTGACTTGTGGAATACAAGACCGATAGTTTTGCTGTCATCACCAATATAGGTGTTGTTTGATCCAGCTAGTTCGTTAGTGTCTGCTGCACCAGGAGCTTTGTTTGTTTGAGGTACGTTGTTACTCATCATTACAGGAATACCTGCAATCATTTGTACTTTACCTGACGCAAAAGATCCGTTACCACCTGGGTTGAAGTCAACATCAACTGTTCTTGTAGCAGACTCAGCTAATTTGTAGTACTCAGCAGGTGGTAGTACACAGAAACGATCTGTTGTAGGAATGTCTTTTTCATCAAACGCTTGAGCAATGTCATAAATAGCTGCTGCTATCTCATCACCTGTTACATCTGAAGAGGCTGTATTACCGTTAGCAAGTGTAAGAACTGTACCGCCAGATCCACCAGTAAGTGTGGTTGAAGCTCTGGAAGCATTAGCTATACATTTAGCTACGTTTTGATCGTATCTTTTTGCAAGAGCCTTACCTAACTCAGTTGCATAAATTGACCTTATATCATAATGATTCTTGAGTTCTTCAAGATCAGTTACGAAAGACTGTGCAATTAATAGATCATCAATGCTGATGATTTTTTCATTTGCTAAGATTTGGTTTGCTCCTACGAGAGGAGTGCCTGGTGTGTGATATGCAGCAGTTGCAGCACCTGTAACAGGGAACTGTGCTGATTTACCAGAACTGATTGTACGGACGTTGTGAAGGCTGTCGTTGAAAATGTTATTTTCAGAGAAAGCAGTCAGAACTTCTCCTGAGAAAACTTTAAGAAATAAAGCTTCATAACCAGTACCAGAGTTGTTAACCAAACCTAAGCGTGAGACTGTAGCGTTAGCCATGAGTTTCCTCTTAGATTAATAATTTTACTTTGGAACTTCCTTTAGCCCTTCCGTTCTCTCAGCGTTGTCTGACGCATCAGGCACTTTGATATTGAGAAATGTTTATAGAAGTTATCAAAATGATAACAAAAAATTAATTACAATTCCACTTTCTTAATGCAAGTGCTTTACGAGTAGGTTCACCATTAGGCTTTTTCATTGGTCCTTTTACTCCTCCCATCCTTGCACAAAAAGATTTCTTTCTTGCTTTTTCTGTTTTTGATAGACCTGATTTTTTAGTAACAGGTCTTTTTAAATTACTACCAGTTTTCTTATTAATATACTTTCTACCCTTCTCTGATAAACCACCAGTAGGGTTCTTATGTATCTTCTTTATCTTGAGGCTATCTCTAGACATTACCTAGTAGTAAAGACATCACTACCACCTAAACGCCTTTGCACATCTTCAGTGTAAGTTACATCTTTACCATATCTAGGATCTCTCATAGCAGTTACTACTTCTGCTGTTGACTTGTAAGGTGTAGGTCCGCTTGTTGCAGCCTTGCCTGTTACTAAGTTTGGTTCAACTCCCATAGCGTTACTGTATTGAGAATAAAGTCCTTGTACTGCCAGTTTAATAGATGGAGCGTCACCTGTCTCTGTCAGCTTGTTAAATGCCACTGCATCTTCCTGTGATAAGTTCTGTTCTGCCCAAGCTGTCATCTTGGAATAGTTAGCCTCACCACCCACAGAATCTTTTATACTTTGTATCTGTTGTGAAGGTATATCGGCAGATTGAGCGGAAGCACCTTTCAATCCATCAAGGTATGTATCTATAACTTGTCTGGAGAAACCAGCACCTTCTAGCTTGGTGTAATCATCTTCTGATATCTCACCTGATTCCTGAAAGCGATTTGATATATCTTGTGGATCTATCTTTGCTTCAGTTAATACTTCAGCTAGACCTTCACCATAGTATTCATTGGCATTAAACTCTGGTGTTTCTGTCTCTTCTGTAGCAGCTTCTTCAGTAGCTGTTTCTTCCTGTGGTTGTGTACCTAGTTTACCCTCCAGTTCTTTATAACTGGCAGCTAGATCTTCTACAGATTTAAACTTACCTAAGATAAGACCATTCTCATCTGTTTCATTTTTTGCAAGAGTTTGTAAATCTCCTTCAGACATTGGAGGAGTTTCATTTACTGCAACTTGGGCTTCGGGCATAATAGTTTCCTAGTTATTAGTTATTGTATTACCATTTTTGGTTTTGACTATAGTTGGCTTACCAACAACAGGTTCATCATTAACACCTAGTCTGCTTACAACAGCTTTTGATGTATCAGTCTCAGGTTTTGGATTAGGCTTCTTGGATGGCATTAGTTTCCTCCGCTACTTGTTGGGCTTGAGCATTGTTCTTGGGATCTAATAAAGGAGATCCAAGAGCAGCAGGTCCGAGATGTTGGATAAGTTGCTGCTGTTGCATAGCTTGCATCTCAGCCTGTATCTCTTCCTGTGTCTTCACTAGGTTAGCAGTATCAATACCAATAGAGTTTGCTAGTCGTTTTATTGCTTCATCTACATTCATGTACTGACGCATTATGTCTGGACCTAAAGCTTGACTTACCGTTCCAATAAATTCAATAAGCTTATTACGATCATTACCTCTACCAAGACCTTGTACACCTGTAACAATCTTAGGCTTAACTAACTTCTCAGGTAGCTTAGGTACTTTGCCAGATCTAACTAACATATGCATCCTACGTCTTAGATAAGGTAACTGAAACTCTTGAGTAAGTATGGAGTAGATACCACCAAGACTGTTTTCTAATTCATTAGCCATCATGGTAACTTCTGCTGCTGTTACTCTTTCAGCATCTCTCTGTACAGACCTAGCCATAAGAAAGGCATACTCTAGTCTTGATTCTATTCTTTGTATTGCAGAAAAAGATACTTGAAAGTCTGCTCCTTTGTTTACCTGCATAACAGATACATCAGCAGCACTACCTTCTCGTATTGCACCGTTAGGAGCTTTAGCTAAAGTAGCTGCTCTGGTTACACCATTAGGATTTACAAGAAATAAAGTTTTAGCTGATGCAGCAGCACCTTCTATAATTGCTTGCACCAAAGCTTCTAAACTAATTAAGTCTCCTTTGTACTCACTGACATATCCACGACCATAATCTTCTCCATCTACTCTGACAAACCTGAGAACAATCCAAGGTGTTACGTCTAATTTAGATCTACCATCAGTACCTGGTATCTTTTCTCCTTTACATTCCTGATGCCAGTAAAAATTATCATCTAATCGTTTTACACAAGTATATATATCAAGGTCACTATCCATTGATTCAGCATCATAGTTCTCTTTTTTTCTAAGCTGTTCAACAAAATCAGATGGCAAGGCTTGAGGATGTACTGATTCTTTAGTAATAATTTCTAATATGTTACCTACTGCATCTCTTTTGCATACAAACTTTGATAATGGGTAAACTTTTAAGCCTTCATCTGTTAAATAAAGAAGAGCATTACCACCAACAACTAAATGCTTTAATGCTTCAAACATTGCAACTCTGTCGTTAGATATTTCTATCTCATTCATCAAAGCTGTCTCTATTGATCTAAGTCCTTTATCTATTTCTGTTTCTAGTCCTTCCTGTCCTTGCTTCAGTAGTTCAAGACTATCAATACTTAGTTTAAAGAAGGCAGTTGATGGAGGTAGCAGACTAAATAATAATTTTGAAGAAAGGGAATTTGTACCTCTAGCTCCAACAGCTTGGAAGGGGGTTTTTGTCTTAGCTCTAGTACCAGTTGCAGTTTCTGGGATAAGGGTAGGTATTGTTAACTTACTACATTCTTTTGCGTCATCATAATAACTAGATCTTGCACTTTCCAACTGTGCATACCTACCAGCAGCAGTTTGACCAGGTGTTGAATAATCCATTTTAGGTTGGGTAGTTTAAATTTCCAGATTGAACACCAGGGTTTAAAGGTAATTGAATACCAGGGTTTAAAGGTATTTGCAATGAAGAAGTGCCTAACATATCTGGCTTTGGTTTTGGCTTTGGTTTTGGCTTTGGTGTAGTTCCTGGTTCATCTCTGTCATCACCAATAACTACAGAACTAGCAGTTTCTTCAACAGGTGAATCCTTTGGTTCTGGTTTAGGAAGTTCTGGTGGTTTTGGTCTGCTAAAAAAACACATAGCTAATTCTCCAAGACTGATTCTGTGAGCATGGTATCTTTTTGCCTAGCTTGTTGTTCAATAAGGTAATCAACAAGAGATCGTTGCCCTGCTCTATACCATACCTCTCTATCAGTTAATGACAAATCAGGATGACGATGCGGAAAGATTTTATCTAAAGCAAAAATCAATTCATCTGTAATAACTGGTAGCTTTTCAGATGACATGATTAGTAAGATTTATATATATTGTAGTTCACTTTTGATAATAAAGTATAGCAGGTTTATATTTATGTGATAAGGTTGATATGCTTATCCAGGCAACTCGAAAACACTTACAACGCTACTTGTAGGTGTTTTTTTATGGAGTCCAAAGAGATACTTCTCCTGTCTTGTAATCAAAGTCTCCATCTCTTAGTATTCTTGCCAACTGTGCGTTAAGTACAGCATCACTGAAGTTATATTTCTTTTTTTCATAAGCAGCTACTACCTTCTCCCACATCTGTTCTAGTGTTTTAGATTCTCCCAATATCTTTTCTGCTGTTACTGGTCCTACTTTATCTATACCAAAATAGTTATCTGTACTGTCTCCTGTAAGGGCTTGTATCATCCAATGTCTATCAGCTTTACGTTTAGTTATAAGTTCTAAATCATCACCTGCCAGTAGGGTACAGGGTACAGATCTCATGTCTTTATCTACTGAAACTATTATTGGGTTGTCGTATTGTTTAGATGTTGCAAGCAAAGCCATAACATCATCACCTTCTAGTCCATCAAAACTTTTTGATTCATACTTTTCTCTTACCTGCTCTACTATTTTTTTAAACGCTAAAGGTTTTCTTTTGTTCTTTCTATTAGCTTTGTACTCTGGATATATTGTATGTCTAAATGTCGGGTACTCAGTAAAGCACATAACAACATCCTTATCCCCTTCAGCAATAGTCTGATAATAAGAGACTCTGCCATCAATCATCTCATGTACATCTCTTTCATCAGCATGAAGAGTATGTAAGTTGTCATCCCATTTTATGTCCTGTTCACAGGCACAACATGAAGAATACAAAAGCCAATCAGCGTCAATTAGTAAAGTCATTAGTTTCCGAAGTAAGTTTCCATAGGTACTACAAGTCTCCCTGTGCTTTGGTCATACAATAATTTATCTATTGGTCCTGTCATCCCTGTATGTCTGTTCTTCAGTACTCGTAGCTGTAGTTCTGCTCTCTCTGCATAGCTTTCCGACTGCTGGTTTCTTTCTGCCGATATGCACAAATCCGATAGTTGTAAAATTCCAGAACTTCCTCTCAAGTCAGAGGTGCTTACAGTCTGTCCTTGTTCGTGCGAAAGACCAGGTGGTCTTCTTAAATGGCTGACAAGAATTAAACCTATGCCAGTAGATTCAACGACCTGTCTTAATTTTGTACACGCAATATCAATGGCACGTCTTTCATCCACATTATCTATACCTGAGACTACTATTGTTAGATGATCTAGTATCACTACGTCTACACCTTCTGCTGTTGCAAGGTAGGTGATCTGTTCTATCAACCTATCAGGGTCCATAGATCCAAAGTGATCATATAAGAATAGTTTTTCTGTACCAAACAACCTGTCAAAGGATTGTTTTAGCCCTTCTGTTTCTTCTACATTATCCTCAAGGTGCAGGGGTTTATTCATCTCTACACCGAGTATCCCCTGCATTGTTCTTTGTACACTCTCTTCAAGTGCAATGTAACCAACAGTCA
>VTLG01002843.1_pt1 | contig 16743 bp, 12 predicted proteins | sample 4694571 | NCBI WGS metagenome assembly VTLG01 (sample SAMN12604809, study PRJNA352737) | marine metagenome | biome: ENVO:00000447; feature: ENVO:00000209|ENVO:00000569|ENVO:01000036; material: ENVO:00002151; isolation source: viral sequences binned using virsorter ...
GGAAACATACCAGGTACGAAGTATAGTACAGCAGACTTTCTTACTAAGTTTGGAAATATTGCTCAGACTAGTCAGTATAGAGCACATATAGTATTTCCTCCTGCTGTTAGAGCAGAATTGAATGCTAGTAAGATAGATACTACTCTCTTAAATGAGATTGGAGTTCTGTGTAAGGCAACATCATTACCTGGTTCTTCATTAGCAACACATGAAATTGCTAATGATTTTTATGGTGTTACACAGAAGCATGCATATAGAAGACAGTATGATAATACTATTGACCTAACATTCTTTATTGATAAAGATTATCAAACTCTTTATACATTTGAGGGTTGGATGGAATATATTATGCCTTTGATGGGTCAGAATGTAAAGGGTGGTAATTCATATTTCACTGCACAGTATCCAGATAGTTATCGCACAGAAATATATCTCCATAAGTTTAATAAGGATCATGATGGTGTAGATGGATTTGCTGAGAATGGTAGAGCAGTTAAGTATGATTATGGTAACCCTGGAGAAATTGTTTATACATTTTTAGGAGCATTCCCACAGAATATTTCTTCTGCTGTGGTTTCTTATGATCCATCTTCTAACCTTGAATTTACAGTTACCTTTGCTTATGAAAGGTACATAACTGATAAGACTGGAATTATGATGCCTAAGATTAGTGCTCCTGATGGAGGTGGTTCTCAACCTACTTTGTCGGCACCTAAGGATAACCCATCTAGACCTGATGGATGGAAGAGATGGGCTGCTGGGCTTGGTGATACATTAACTGGTAATAGATTTGATCTTGATAAGCGTGGTACTATGAATGATGGTGCCGGAAGACTTAAAAATAATATGATTAATAAAAGTATTGATATCTTACATGGTCAGAAGACTGAAGCAACTAAAGGACAGAATACTAGTAGATCTACACAACAATTAAGGGATGCTCGTGATGGAGTAGGTTCTAATACTTCAGTAGCAGCGTCAGTTAAATCCGGTAAGTAACCCTATAAATAAAACACTGAGTTGTTTATTAGGTTATTATGCCTTTACCAAAGATTGCAACCCCAACATATGAGTTGGAGTTGCCCTCAACTGGAGAGTCGGTAGAATATAGACCGTTTCTAGTTAAAGAAGAGAAACTTCTTGTCCTTGCGATGGAGAGTGAGGATCAGAAGAGTATAACGAGAGCAATAAAAGAAGTTCTCAAAGCATGTATCAAGACAAAGAGTGTTAAAGTAGAGAAACTTCCTACATTTGACATTGAATATCTATTCCTTAATATCAGAGGTAAGTCTGTTGGTGAAGAGGTAGAAGTTACTGTGACTTGTCCTGATGATGAAGTTACTACGGTAGATGTAACTATTCCTATTGATGAGATAAGAGTTGAGAAAAACACTGATCATAATGATACTATTAAACTTGATGATGAACTTACTATGAAGATGAGGTATCCCTCATTGAATCAGTTTATTGAAGCGAACTTTGAAGTTACTGATGGTGCTAAAGGAACTCAACTTCAACAGTCATTTGATTTGATTGCATCATGTATAGATACTATCTACAGTGAAGAAGAAGCATGGACTACTTCTGAGTGTAGTAAGAAAGAACTTGGTGATTTCCTTGAGCAGTTGAACTCATCTCAATTCCAAGAGATTGAATCATTCTTTGAGACTATGCCTAAACTTAAGTATGATGTGAACGTGACTAATCCTAAGACCAAGAAGAAGAGTACTGTCACTCTGGAGGGACTAGCATCTTTTTTCGCGTAGCGATGTCTCATATGAGTCTTGAGGCATACTTTAGGATTAACTTTGCTTTGATGCAGTACCATAAATACAGCTTAACGGAGATAGAAAACATGATCCCTTGGGAGCGTGACATCTACGTTGAACTCCTCAAACAACACCTGGAAGAGGAACGGGAAAAGCAGAAACAAAATGAATCTGGACGACCTACTTGAAAACGTAAGATCGGGACTTCCTATTTCCCCTCAGGATGGGGCTCGCCATAAGAAAAAGATTAGTGTTGATAAATTTTTTGCAACTTCTCAAGAATTAACAACAGAAGGTACGTATAAAGGACAACCAATACATCCTCAACATAGGAAGGAAGCATTTACTAACTATGTTAAGAAGGGTGATAGGATTGGACTTGAGAAGTTTCTTGATAGTGTTTTAGCGAAGAAAGCAAATCCTGCTATAGATTTTAATGGTACTGGTGGTACTCCTGGTGTAAAACCTAAGAACCAAAAGTTAATAACTGGTAGTGCAGTTGCAGATGTTCCAAAACTAGAAGCACATGAACCAATATGGACTAAGTTCCTTAAGGATATTGGTAAGAGACTACAGAATGTTGTTAATATATTAAAAGGTAAGGCATCCAATGCAGAGGATGCTGCTGATGAGAAGGGACAAGAAGCAGAGAAAGCAAAGAGATTAAAGAAAGAGAACAAGAAGGAAGCAGGTGCAAAGAAACTAGGTATTCCTGCACCTATACAGAAAGCATTAGCACCTGTTACTAGTCTGTGGGACACCATAGTACAGATGCTTGGTGCTATTATTATTGGATGGGGTGTTACTAAACTTCTCACTTGGTTGCAGGATCCAAAGAATGCAAAGGCAGTAGAACAGTTTAAAGATTTTGTAGTTACATTCTTACCTCCTATATTGAAGGGGTTACTTGCTTTAGCAGCCTTTAATATAGCAACAAAGTTATTCTTATTCACTAAGTCTATTATTACAGGTGCTGCTGGAATGATCAAAGCACTGTGGGGATTTTCATCTAAGATATTCTTGTGGGCTGCAGCAAACCCGTGGTTGGCAGTAGGTATAGGGTTGGCAGCATTGGTCGCTGGTGCTGCTATATTAGGTTCTAAAGGTAAGGAAGAATCTGGTGGAGATTTGCAGGGTGAACTGGAATCTGATGAAGGTCTTTCTGGTGATGAAGTACAACAAGCAGGTGATGCAGCAGTAGCAGCACAGACTACTAAAGGTGGAGGAGTAGTACAACAATATAAGGATGGAGGATTAATAAAAGAACAAGTTGCAAAATTAGATGCATTTTCTGGTGGTGGATTAGCAAGAGGTACTGATACTGTTCCTGCAATGCTTACTCCTGGTGAGTATGTCATGAGTAAGAATGCAGTCTCCATGTATGGTGGAGGATTGTTTGAGGGTATGAATAAAGCAGCAGGTTCTGTAAGTAAAACTAAGAGAGGTGGTGGTGGTGTAACTTATGCTGCAGAAGGTGGAAGTATAGGTACATCAACAGGAGAGAAGGTGACAGGAGCAGGTGTTGATACACAATTGATTGCTGCTCAACCTGGTGAGTTTGTAATGAGTAAGGGTGCTGTAGAAAAGTATGGTGTTGATACTATGGAAGGAATGAATGCAGCAGGTGGTGGAACTAATAAACCTAAGAAGGCAACAGTTAAGTCTGCTAGAGGTGGTGGTAGTATAATAAACAATACTGATAGTATGATACACAATACATTTAATCGGGGTGGTTTAATAAACACATTTTCTGGTGGTGGGATTGTTGGTGGTGAAGAAGGTGGAGAGAAGAAGAAAAAGGGTGGATTGATAGGTAAGATTGAGGGTCTAGTTAATAAATTAATGGATGCTGGTGCTGCTAAAGGTGCAGCAATGGGATTCATGTCCTTTGGACCACCAGGAGCATTGGTTGGTGGTGGCATAGGAGCATTAGGTGGTGTTATTGATGCAAGAATTAATGGTGCAGCAGGTCAAAGTGCTGAACAATTAATGAACAATCCTCCTACTCCAAGTAATGAGGATCGTCAAGCTGGTTCTGCAATTGGTGGAGCACAAGCACCTGGTGAGGGTGGTCCTAGTGGTAGTGATGGCAGTGATGATGGTGGTCCTCCACCAATGTTCTCTGCATTGGATGAGCGTAACCTTTCTACGTTAATAACCAAGTCAATGTATAGTGTGGTGAACTGATGATAGGAATGGCATTAGGCGCTATGGCCAAGGGCGTTGGTAAATCACTTGGTAAGAAGACTGATAAGAAGGTTAATGCAAAGAAGTTTGCTGGTAAAGCAGAGCAGACGAAGGCAGATGCTAAACCAAAGGGAGAATTAGTACATTCACCTGGCGGTGAGATCATTAAGAAGGTTGTTGATGTTAAGATCGATCCACCAGAAGAAATTAAAACTGATAAAGAAGATCCTGTAGGTGGTGTACTAGTAGTCATTCGTAAGAGTACTATTGATGCTGAGAAAGCATTAAAGAATGAGCAGAAAGCACACAAGAAAAAGTTTAAGAAAGATCAGAAGAAGGCAGAGAAGCAAAAGAGAATAGCAAAAGAGAGTTGGTTGGAAGGAGCAGCCAAGAAGATGGGCAACCTTGCTGGTGGTATAGCAAGTAAGACTGGCGTTACTTCTCTATGGGACACTATCATACAACTAGCAGGTGTTGTCTTTTTGGGATGGATGACAAGATATCTTCCACAGATATTAGGGTTTGCTAAGTTTGTTATTGAATGGGTAGGAAAGATTGGTAGATTCATGGCGATGCTTATTAAACCTGTTGTTATAGGGGTAATATGGATTGCTGGTGCTGGTGCAAAACTAGTCAGTATGTTGTTGGGTACTGACCCAGAGGAAGCAGCACAGAAGAATTTACTTGGTAATCTTGCAGACATACAAAAGAAAATACCATTAATGGAGGCAGCCTTTGCTGCGTTCATGATTCTTGGTGCTAAGGGTAAGATTAAAAAGCATAGGAAACCAGGAGCACCTAAACCTAAGAAGAAATTAACTAAGGGACAGCGGAGAGCAGCAGCAAAACAACGCCGGACGAGAATGAAGGCGAAGAAAAATCTTAAGAAGGTTTCTAAATGGGGTAAGAAGAATGTAAGAAAGATAAAGGATGCTGGACTGAGAAAGGTGGGACCTACTGCTAGGAAGGCAGTAAAGGGTGTTGGTAGTAAGATAGGTAAGGTAGCAGGTAAGGTTGGTAAACTTGCTGGTAAGTTAGGAAAGGGATTGAAAATGCTTGGTAAGTTTGCCAAGGTTCCTATCATTGGTCCTCTTATTGTTGCAGTCACTCAGATATTAGCAGGAGAACCTATAGCTAAAGCATTATTCATGGGACTTGGCGCAGCATTAGGTGGTGGATTAGGTACGGTACTTGCTGGTGCTTTAGCAGCAACAGGTATTGGTTCAGTACTATCTCCATTAGCAATGATTCTTGGTGAAGGTATTGGTATGTTTGTTGGTGAGTTATTGTATGAATCAATGCTTGGTAAGGGACCAGGTGCTGCGATGAAGAGACTAGGTGAAGTTGTTGGTGGTATCTTTAAGGGTATAGGTAATGTAGGTAAAGCAATAATGAAGTTCATATTTGGTGGTGGAATATGGAAATTCCTTGGTAATATTCTTGGTGGTATGGGTAAGGTAATAGCATGGTTGTTCTCTCCTAAAGGACTGTTAGGTTTGCTTGGTAAAGTAGGAAGTATGGGATTAAAGGTACTTAAATTCTTACTAATAGATATGATACCTATGGCAATACGTGGCATAGGTAATGCAGGTAAGGCAGTTCTTGATTGGATTGGTGCTGGTATAGGTAGGATGATTACTAATTTCCCTATGGTTGAGTTTCCTCAAGAGGGTATTGGTGATATGGTTTCTGGATTTGTAGAGAAGATACCTCTTATTGGTGGGATCATTGATTGGGAAGTACCTAATTGGGTAGGTATTCCAAAAGCATTGAAGGGTCAATCCATCAGAAAAATCTTAGGAAAACTACCTTCAATACCTGATGCATTAGGATGGATCTTCAGTAAGATTCCTGGACTGGATAGGTTTGTTAAAGATGGTCAAGTAAAAGGTATGCCAGCAATTTGGCAACTCTTTAATCCATTATTCATGCCTAAGTTTGCGATGCAATCTTTCTTCCCTCCTCGTGGTGGTGGTGATTCTATATCATCTCAGATAAGTGAAGGTGGCGACGGTCCTAGTAGGGATGAAGGAATAAAAGGTAAAGGATCAGAAGAAAAGGGTAAGACTGCTTCATCAATTAGTAGTTCTGCATCTTATGATAAGAAAGGTGGTGGACGTGGAGGAATGATACCTGTGAATACAAAACAGATGAAGAAAGGTGGTGCTGCTGCTGTTGGTGGCGGTGGTGGTGGTATTACTATTGATGCATTAAATAAGTATGAACTAGTAAGTACTTATAGTAAAGCAATGATGCTTGCAAAATTGTATAAAGATTAATGGCAAAAAATAAAGCAAGTAAAAAAGAAAAGGTACAGTTCCAAGAACTTTCTATCACTAGTTGGAAAGATCAAAAGGGAGTGGATATTTCTAATGGTTTAATTCAATTAAAATATCATGAGAGTATTCTTTCTAATCATATTACTGCTTCGATGGTGATTGGTGAGACAGGTAATACTGTAGACAAGGGAAAGTATCAAACAAATTTAGTAGATGGATTACCTGTTAGGGGTGGAGAACCTGTAAGGATTAGATGTAAAGATCCTAAGGGTAATACTCTGAAGTTTGTTGATGATACTGCTTTGTATGTTAATACTGTTAGAGATGCTATAAACGAAACACAAAGAGCAATAACTTCTTTTGACTTATGTACAAAAGAATTTCTTGCTAATGAACAGTCAAGAGTTGTTAAAAGATATAGTGGAAAGATATCTGAGAGTGTCAAGAAGATCTTAAAGGATGTTCTTAAGACTAAAAACTATAAGGCAAGAGATATAGAGGAGACTGCTAACAGTTATAACTTCATAGGTAATATTAAGAAACCATTCTATAGTTTGACTTGGTTAGCAGCAAAGGGTATTCCTTCTGATGGTGCTTACGGAGCGACTGCTGGATTTTTATTCTTCCAAACTCAAGATGGGTTTCAATTTAAATCTCTTGAAACTTTAGTTGGTCCTACTCAAGGTGGTGGTAGTGCTGATAAAAAATCTGCTAAAGCATATGAATATACTAATACAGATAAAAAGACACCTGGAATGGAAAAGATAGTTCAGTATAATGTGAATCAGAATATTAATGTGCAGGAGAAACTTACTGTTGGTGCATATAATACACGTTTCTTATTCTTTAATCCTTTTACTTTTGAGGTGGGTCATAGTGACTTTGATGTTAGTAAGGATCAAGATGGAAAGGTTAAACCTGCAGGAAAAGGTGCTCTATCTTATGTTGCAGAAGAGTTTAGAACAGGAACTACTAGAGGTATAAGTACTGTATTAGATGTAGGAACATTGCCACCTGGTAAGGATGCTAAAGAACAATTAAAAAGATGGAAGGATAAAAAAGAAGAGACTAATGATAAGGTGCAAGATAGAATGGTGCAGTCAATCACTAGATACAATCAAGTTTTTTCTGTTAGTGTTGATATCATGATAGAGGCTGACTTTTCTTTGCGAGCAGGTGATACAATATATTGTGAGTTTCCTGATATTGCTTCTAAAACTAAGTCATTAGATAAGGAGACTAGTGGAAACTATTTGATCGCAAGTCTCTGTCATCAAATTAATGCTGAGAAATCCTTTACTGTATTGAATCTAATTAGAGATTCATTTGGTACACGGGGAAGACCAGAGGGTATTATGAGAGTACTTACTGGTATTGCTGATCACATGACAGGAAACTTCTTTGATTTTGATAAGAGAGGTGGTTGGTTAGGACCTAACTCTCGTATCTGATATATTATTTCAGCTTTTGATTACAAAAAAGCCCGAAAAAAAATCGCGGTAATTTTTTACCCTATTACTTTTTTCAATTTACCCTTCTAAATATCAAGGTAAGGTACTAGACTATGACAGAAAAAATTCACGACTTAGACCACGAAGTCTATCTAGATCCTAAGGATCATAAAGAGCACATCAACCATGGTATGTTAGAGTATACTGAGGAGGATTTAAAGACTGCTCATGCATATTACGATGAGTATCATAAAGATGATGAACCTGAGACTGGTATAAATGATTATCATTTAAGACATCAGGATAAGAAGTTGGATCAGTATTGTGATAATCATCCCGACGCATTGGAGTGTAGAGTATACGACGAATGATTAATGAAGGCCTCTTAAAAGATTATAATATCGGCAAGGATGGATTCATATGGTGGCTTGGCCAGGTATGTGATTCAAAGACTTGGAAAGATAATTACCCATGCTTACCAGTTGAATCAACTGATGATTTGCCTGGGTTTAAGAGGCGTGTCAAAGTTTCTATTCTAGGATGGCATACTAGTAACTCTCAGGAACTCAAAACTGATGAGTTACCTTGGGCATATTGTTTACTTCCAGTCACTGCCGGTGGAGGAACAGGAGGTGCTGGTGAGGACATGAACCTCACTGGTGGTGAGTGGGTGTTTGGATTCTTCTTGGATGGAGAGGACGGACAGCAACCAGTTATCATAGGTGTATTAGATAAGTCAACACAGAATAACTGGAGAGATAGTGTACCTGATGCTAAGTACGTACCCTTCAGTGGGTTTAGTAACAAGAGAGTAGCACCTCTTCAAAATATAAAGAAAGATAAGACAGTTAAGAAGCAACCAGTAGGAAGTGCAACCACTAAGGTAGGTGATACTGGAGTACAAAGAACCCAAACTGAACCAACAGAAACAGTTAGATTAGAAGGTGATAATGTTAGACCGAAAGGATCTCAGACTCGTTATGATAATGCTGTAGCAACAAGTGACATGACAGCATGTGATAATTCTGACGATGATAATCCTTTTGGTGCTACTGAGAAAGCAATGAAGAGGTTGTCAAGGATTGAAACCTTCGTCCAGAAACATAATGGTATTCAGATTGATGGGTCACAGAATAAACTTTTTGATGATGCAATGAAGCGTGAGCAGAAGAGATCTCAACGTATCATTGCAGGGGATCAGAAGACGCAAGCGAATAAGATGAGAGCAGCAACTCTTGAGGCAGCATCTAAGATGATGTCTAACAATGCTACGTTTGGTAAGTTGGCTGATATGGCCAAGGTGAAGAACAAAAATGTGGATGCTATTGGTAATATTGTTGGTCAGTTTACAAGTATGATTGACAAGATGCCTGCTAGTGCTGGTGATTTTGTTAAGCAGTCAGCGAATAAGATTGTTAGTCAGCCACCATGTGTTACTGAATCATATGTTGGTGCATTGATGGGACAGAATGTGGCCCAACTTGATGGAATGATGAACAATATGATGGGACCTGTTAATGCAGCATTATCAGCAGCATCTGGTGGAGATTTCCCACCAAACATGAAGGATACTATTGGTGGATTACTTACTGGAGGATTGAATGCTTTTGGTGGTATGTCAATTGACTTAGATGGTATTGCTACATTTGCAACATCTTATACTAAGATGTTAAAGGGTGATAAACCTTTACCAGGTACCCCAGTAAGGGATATGAATATGCTTGATGGTGGATTACCTGAAGCACCATCAGAAGTTAAGGGTGGAAATATATTAGAAGATCTTGCTGCAAAGATACCAACTAGTGATCAATTAACAAAGGGTGGTACTAATTTCTTAAAAAATAATAGTATTTTTAGTACTGCTATTAATAGTGATAACATGAGACTTGAATCACTAGGTGGTATTGGGGGTATTAAAGATACTTTAGGTAAGGCAGCAAACTTAGCAGCATATTCTGCATTTCCTGCAGGTACTGGACCTTCGGTTATTAACATAGCAAAATCATTTTTAGAGCAAGGAGATACATTAGATGCTGCTGCACTTGCTGCTGAAAGAGTGTTCCCTGGTGGTAGAGATTTTATTAAGCAGGCATTTAATACTCAACTAGGAGGACAAAGATTAGCAGGTGGTGGTTGTGAGACGGGACCAACACAAAATGGACCACCATTGATTAAGATATTTGGTGGTAACGGTAATGGTGCTACTGCTAATGCTGTAATTGGAGCGGCGGGAAATATTCTTGCGATTGAATTGACAAGACCTGGTAAAGGTTTTACTGAATCTCCTTTTGCTGTTGTGTCTGATAGTAGTGGTAATGGTAGGGGTGGTATTGTTAAGGTAAATCTAGACTATGATAATCCTGATAAGTCTGATGACCCTTGGACATATAATATAAAAGATATTGATGTGATTGAACCTGGGCATGGATATATGGGTAGACCTGATGGTAGTATTGGTGGTAACGGTAGGCAGTTTGCAGAAGCAAATGCTACTATGATAAAGGATAAGGAAGGTAATTACTATCAGTTCGAACCTGGTACTGGTATTAAGGTACCTCCAGGAGGTACTGTGTATCTTCCTGCAGGTGTTACTTGTCAACTTCCTATTAGTGCTATAAAGACTAATGGTGAACCACTTGCTCCTCTTAAAGGTAGTAACATCGTTGATTATTCAGCCATTAGGTTGATGCATAACTTTGATGTTAGTGCAGGTAAAATTATACCTGGACCTCAAGGAGCAGAAGGAAGGAATAAACCTGGTTTTGGTAGAGGTGTTGATTATCCTGCAGCAAAGGAAGCAGGGTTTAGTGACTCTGATATTAGGTTCTTCCTTGAGGGTGATCCTGCGAGAGGACAAAAGACTTCTGGAGTATCAGGATGGTTTGTAAAACATATGAATGGTGCCATTGGTAGGAACATGCAGAAGTTATTGGATGATCCTAGTTGGGGACCTCTTCCTATAATGAATAGTGCTGGCAAATTACCAGGAAGGATTAAGTCAGTTCAAATTAATTTAAAGAAAGGTTATAAAGGTTTTGCTAAAGTAACAGATGGATCTCGTCTTGGTGCAGGTCCTATACTTAGTCTTCGTGATGCTGTTACTGATAGAAAGATTAGTAATGTACTTGAGGTACAGACAGGTAATTTCTTAAATATTAATCCAGAGACTGGAGGTAACACAGAGATATTAAGTCTCTTTAAGGAGCAAGAACTTCGTGCTATTAATGGCACTCCAATTGAAAAGCATGGTAGGTTTGGTACAGCAGCAAAACAAACTTGGGAGCAGACTAAGTTGGGTGCTGAGGGTTCCCGTGTCTCTCTTAATAAAGGTGATGAGAATTATCAAGGAGAACATACATGGGTAAGGAAATGGTATAAAGAAAATTTATGTAGAGAACCTGATCCAGGTGGGTTAAAGCATTGGACTGATCTGCTTAATTCAGGTAAGACCAGAGCAGAGGTTGATGCATTGATGAAGGTTGCTACACCTGAGTATGCTAAGGTACAGGCAGACAGAGCAGCAGGTAAGATTAGTCCTGAGAAATGTAAGTGGGAAGCAGCAATACTTGGTGGTGGTCAAAGAAAGAATGTTCTTGGAGAGAAATATAGAACTCTTGATCCATGGAGAGCAGACCTTGCTGATGGTACTAAACTAACATTTAGAGGAGTTTATAATCATAATACTGGATTGAGTCAAGCACAACTTGCCAAACCATATGATTTAAGTTTGAATAACTATAGGTATTTTATATTCGATTATACAGTAGAAGTTTATAGTACTCCACAGGGATATGATTACACACATGGAATAGATACACAGAAGGATAAGTGGTATAGACTTGTTGATATTAAGTATGTAACTGGTACTGAAGATTGGTTTGATGGTGAAGTAGTTAAGAAGAGATGTCTTGATAAGGCAGGTAGATTGTATGAAATGTATATTACTATCTGTACTTACAGTGATGAAACTGCTCAGGCTATTGGTACAGGACTAGCAACTAACACTGAGGTTCAAGAGATTATTAAGACACCTTTACCTTGTGAGTCTCCAAAACTTACTGGTGGTAAGATGGTTGATTATCAGAAGTGTAGATGGTATAGAGAGAAGCAAGGTGTGAGGTCCCTTAAAGGTGAAGGGTGGGGAACTATTCCTGGTAGTGAAAGAAATAATCTTATGAGAAAGATTATGGAGATTTATAATCAGATAGGTGATGATGATAAGACACGTTTTACTGACTATCATAACGCTGTACCTTATCCTGATGCTAGAAAGTATCTTGATAAGGATGGAGTAGAGTATCTAGTACAAAGGTATTTGAAACACCTTGCTAATGCAAGGAAGGGAGTATCATGTGAGAAAGAAAAATATACAATTCCTGGTGTTGTAGGAAAGGGTGAATATGATATTGTTTATGATGGGTTGAAGCAGGATGGTGATAAGAGAAAAGCAAGTAATACGAGATTAGAATTTGATGATGATTCATCAGGTGGATTTGATGTTAATGGTGCATTTACTATTGAGAGTACTACAGGTGGAGTAACTGCTTCATTTAATCAGGATGGTACCAGACTGAAAGTAAATGGAACTGGAACGGTTACATTAAAATATAATTGGAATGATATTCCTGGATATAAGAGTAAAGCATTGGAGAGTATTTCAATTGGTAATCAAGTTTGGACTCAAGCAAATGTTAAACATGGTACCGAGGTCCATACTCTTACAGTTAATTCAGTAACTAAATCTGCTCAGACTAAGGAGAGACGAAAGGCAGTTACTCCTCTTACAGAGGAACAATATATTAAATATAAAAATGATTTTAGTGAGGTAGAACCCATCTCATTCGAATGTTTGAGGAAAGATATATGGAGAGGTATCATGGATGCTGCGAGAAAGGATGGACCAATAGTTCTTGAGCAAACCTATTGTGACTGGGCAAGACAGTATGTAGAAGAGGTTCGTACAACTTGGAGACCAGCTAAGACAATAGGATATGAACTTCCTTGTGGTGGAGAGATTACTGCTCCTAGAGAAGATCCTACACCACCAGTTATTACAAGTGATCCTAAGATACTTACACCTAAGCAGGTTAAAATAAATACTACTGGTGTTGGATATACTCCTAATGATAAAATATTAATCGATGGTGATGAAGTACCATTTGATGTTGATCCTAATGGTAGAATAACATCTGTTACACCTCCAAATAAACCAGTATTTGATTATCCAGAGATTGATATTATAACTGACACTGGTGCTGGTGCTGATCTTGAGGTATTACTTAAAGTAGAGGAACCACCTGAAGATCCTGCACTCAGACCACTTGAAATGATTGAAGTCATTGATTGTGTTGGTAAAAACATCTTTATTAAAGAGAGCTAATGGGAAAACCGGCTTGCGGATTATATGGACTGAATACTATCTTCTCTTGGGCTAAGTCCACGGTTGATGGGAAGATATCTTTTGGTGGAGTATCAGAGGATAATGTAAGACATGCTGTGTTGTTGGAGAATACTTATGATCCACGACATTATATTGTTATGGAAGCGAGTGGTAAGCGTATGAGTAGGACCACAATGGAAGCACCGAAGGGTTTCCATATAAAAGCAGGACAGGATTGTGATGATACTGCTGGTACATTTAATATTAATCTAGAGAATGGTAATCTTAATATTGATATAGAGAATGGTGACTTGAATGTTAGAGCCAGAAATATAAACTTCAAGACTACAGGTGACACCAATGATACGGGTAACTTCACTGTCGTCTCAAACAATCAGATAAATATGAAAGCAGTTCATGTAACTATACTTGGTGTTGATAAGACTGTCATTCAGGCAAATAATATGCTAAGATTGTTAGGTGACGTAGAAACTGATTTTATTACAGGTATTTGCAACATGACCTCTTATAGTACCCGACGTGGTAAGAAGGGAGAAACACAAGAAGATGTACAAGGAGAGGTAGCTTAAATGGCTTGGTCTTTTGACGATGAATTAATACATAAGACACTTGTAGTTGGTAAGAACAAACAAAAGTGTGTTGGAGCTGGAAATGCAGCAACACCAGGTAGTATTGCTATCTCCGGAGTTGCTAACTTTGGTGCTGAAGGTTTTGGACAAGCGGAATCAACCCTTATGGTTGAAACCAGTGAGCATCAGTCAGGTGATAGAGCACTTACTGTTAAAGGTAATGCAACTATAGAAGGTACAGGACAAGTTCTTAGAGTCACTGGTAATTCTTGGGTAGATGCTGCTGGTGAGGCATTTTTTAAAGTAGGATCAGGTGGTGTAAATTTATCAACAAGATTTGGTCAGGCAGATGATAGACCAAAACCTTTTGATCTTAAGCATCCCTCACAAGATGGATGGAGATTACGTTATGCTTGTATTGAGGGACCAGAGGTTGGTGTATATTGTAGGGGAAGGTTAAGAAATAAGACAGAGATTACTCTTCCACATTATTGGAAGGACCTAGTGCATGTAGATAGTATTTCAGTACAACTACAACCTATTGGAGCACATCAGGATATTATTGTGAAGAGATGGGATAAGGATAAGATATACTTACAGTCGAATGGTGGTATGCCTATCGATTGTTTCTACCATGTTTATGCAGAGAGAAAAGATATTAATCCATTGATAGTTGAGTATGAGGGTGATAAGTGGCAGGATTATCCTGATCCTAATTATCAACCTACTGAGACAAATCCAAACTTTAATGATCCACGATATAGAGGAGATAGAAATACTATAACGGGATGAAGAAACTTCTTTATGTTGAGGAAGAGTTTATAACTCCTAATGAGTGTCAGACATTCATAGAATATGCTAAGGCAAATAAGAAAGAGATGCCTTATGGATCTCCTGATAGAGGAGGAGATACTTATTTAACTACTGTAGAGTGGAAAAATCAAGGTGCTTCTTATTATGGTGGAGATGTAGCCTGGTCAGAGGTTACATCTTTAGGTGAAGATGTGGTTAAAAGAGTGAATAGTTTATGTGAATCTTTTGATAGTGAAATTAATTTAGATTTTGTTGGGGTAGTAAGGTGGCCAGTTGGTACTTTTATGAAACCTCATACTGATAATAATAACAATCATCCTAAGGATATATTTGCAGCAATGCTTTATCTTAACGATGACTTTGATGGAGGACATACAATTTTTGAGCATTTAGAAGTTAAACCTGAAGTTGGAAAATTAATTGTATTTTCTAATTCATATTATCTACATTATGTGAACAAGGTAGAGGGTGCAGAGAGATTTGTTCTTTCCTTCTGGTATAACAATGCTTGACTTCTATCCATTCTGTGGTATAATTATTGTATCTGTGTAATTACAATGAAGATTAGCGGAAAATTACAAAACGCATCTAAGATTACCCTTCCTGGTGAATGGTTTGGTAAGATTAACCCTGATAGTATGGTTGTTCATTTGACACCATTTGGCGTAGCACAGGATTTATTTGTTAAGTCAATTGATTACGGATATTACGTAGAGATCAGATCCCAGTCAGGGACTGCAATTAACTGCTATTACACCATCGAGGTTGAACCAAAAGAATAAGTGTCACAAGGGTGATTGACAGATTTCCCATAGTACCGTAATATATAAGAGTAGAAGAAAGACATCTATGCCTGAGGACGACGCTTATCTTACTCGTTGTGTTGTGAACACGACTTCTCGTAGTTTCTACTTACTGAGTAGTGATGGTAGCGAGAAGGAGATTAATTGCGAGACTCCTGAACAGTTTATGGATGTTTTAAAACTCTGCCGAGAGGTCTTAGATGAAATTGATGACGACCTTCTCGTATACACAGAACCCGCTGTAAAATCATGAAAATTGCACTCGCTGCTATCATTGCCCTTAGTGCTTGTACTCCAGCAGTAGCAGGTGCAAGGGAATCACAACCTGGTTGGTCCGAACAACGTACTTGTTTTAAGACTGAATATCGTGAAGAGTATGTACCTGGTACAGAAGAAAACCCTGGGTATGTAAAGTCTTATAAGGATACTGTTGAGGTTCCTTGTGAAGATACTCCAGTAAGATACACACCAGAATATCATAATGAAGATCCTAATCCAGATATAGGTCATCGTCATTCTTCTCGTCCATCTTATCGCAGACATGTTACTGTTTATGAAGATGTAGATACTAATGATTGTTCAGAAGGAACAGTTGTTGGTGGACTCCTTGGTGGTGGACTAGCAGGATTTGGATCACGTGGTAAGGATAGATGGTGGGCAATTCCTACTGGTATTGTAGGTGGTGCTATGTTAGGGTGTGCAGTTGACGGAGGTTAATTGCACCTGCCATCTTAGCTCAGTTGGTAGAGCAGGGCATTAGTAACGCTCAGGTCGTAGGTTCAAGTCCTATAGATGGCATCTCGTATATTATTTCGATTTTCAAACAAGAAAAAGCCCGAAAAAAAATCCCGACCATTTTTTGCTCTATTACTTTTTTAGAAATATGAAAAAAGACGATAAATTCGTTTTGACACCTGAAATCTATGAAGAGGTTTTGAAGTATTATGGGTATAAGATGGAAAACGGTAATTTCGTGAAAAAACCCAAAATACCGGAATTTGAGTATTTTGGAAAATGGAAAAATTGGAAATATAGCCCTTAATGTTCATTTAACAAGAAAAAGTACCTATATATTAAGAACAATATTGTATAGAAATGAAGAAATTATTTCTAATAACTTCTTTATTATTTTTAGGAGCGACTTCGGCACGTGCTGATATTACGTCGCGAATGACATCTAGTGTTCAGCTGACAGTTAATTCTGCTGCAACACATATGCAGAGAGTAGGAAACTCCTACAGTATTTCTGGTAATAACGTGGACACAACTGATGGAACGACAGCTAATACCATAACTGCTGGTGCTATTAGTAGTGGTGTCTATGGTCCTGGAACTATTTCTGCCACCCAAGATGATCCAGGAGAGTCATTTAGCTTCTCGACTTCATTCATCCAAGGTGATGCTTTGCATACTGCTGGACCTGATGTAGGTGATGTTTCACCATTTTCTAATCAGTTGTCTACTGCGGCTG
>VTLG01006349.1_pt1 | contig 16743 bp, 19 predicted proteins | sample 4694571 | NCBI WGS metagenome assembly VTLG01 (sample SAMN12604809, study PRJNA352737) | marine metagenome | biome: ENVO:00000447; feature: ENVO:00000209|ENVO:00000569|ENVO:01000036; material: ENVO:00002151; isolation source: viral sequences binned using virsorter ...
AGTTAACTCTTTTCCCGGGTAGTCTTCATTTACTTTTGGCATAACTTTGTTCTCCTGTTGTTGTAACGTATATAAATAAATATCGGTAAACCCTAAAAAAGCTCAGATTTACTGAGCTTAATTAGATAATAATTTTTACTTGTTATTGAAATACGTATACACCAGTTGCAGTGCCTGTTACAACTACTTTTTCTACAGCCATTGGATAGATAGTGCCCGCATTGAATGCAGTACCAGGTACATCTTGACCGTCGATAGTTATTGTTGCTAAAGTGCCAGTGTTTGTACCAGATATAATAAATGCTGCAGCAGTTGATGATGTATAACTATATACAGCACCATTACTTCCAGTATAGGCTCTAGATGCTGTAAAGTGTACGGTTGCACCGCCTTCTACTACAGATACTTTCTTATATTTTGCGCCGTTATCCATTGATAATCCTCTTAGAAATTAAGAACTGCATAGTCGAATCTAATATCTAGAGTCACTAGCATTGGAGTTCCATCTTCTTCCCAACTCATATCACCGAAGTCAGCTTTAGTTACATAGCAACCGAAAAGCTTCCATTCTTCAACTTTAGCACCTACTGGGTCAAGAACGTTAAACGTAATATCTTTCTTATAGAAATCAGCAAAACCATCTCGTCCTGTTACAGATTCGTGATGTAATCTTACCCATTCCATAACAGCTTGTGCTGCAGAAGGTACAACAGGGTCATAAAGTTCTATTCCTGAGATTGCTTCCCATTGACTTCTACCTTTGATGTATCTTTCCACGTTAATGTGTTTCAGAATTACTTCATTGTTATTTATTGCTGGTCTGTTCATCTTACGAATAAGATAAGCAGGAATACCATCGACGTACATGATGAACCTGTTTTTAACTTTAGGTTCAAACTTATTGAACATCAATTCATGTGGTTCTACTAATTCAGCCATTGTTTATTCTCCTCAAGTATAAATATCTTAATCGTCAAAAGTTGCGCCAGTTGGCATGATATTAAAGTCAATTATGATGAATTCTGCAGCTTTAGCAGGCTGTAAGAATATAGCACCTTTCATTTGATTTCTATCAATTACATCTGGTGTATTGTTTGCTTCGTCCATTTGAACTCTGAAGGCAAATAAACCTTGTTGTTCTTGAACTGTTTGCATATATGGTTCAACTTGTGCTAAGAATCTTTGTCTTGTTGCCGCAGTGTTGTTTTCAAATACTAAGAATTTACTTACACCTGCAACGAATTTCTTCAAGTTGATTAAAAGTCTTCTAACATTTACACGGTCAAGTGCAGATGCTTTCTTTTGAAGTGTCTTTTGACCAAATACAACTACACCTTCACCAGGGAATGTCGCAATTGGATTAACGTTTGCTTCATATAATGTATCACGGTTTGCGTGAGTTAATTTTCTTTCTGCTTGGATTGCTATTTCAATTCCACCTCTGTTAAGTCCTGCTGGAGCAAACCATTCATGTGCTAATTTATCACTCTGTGCATATATTGCAGGTAATAGAGTAGATTGTGGTACCCAAATATAGTTACCAAGAACAGTATTAGGTATTTGAACCCAAGGCCAGTACATAGCCGCGTAGCTAGAATCTACTTTATCAGCTTCTGCAGTTGCATCTGTTATGCCTTTGAAACAATATACAGGGTCAACGATTGCCATACAATCACCTCTGTTCTCACAAGCTTCAATTAAACTAGTATCTAATAAATCACTTGCATAGTTTCCTTCGTGTACAAGACCTGGAGTAGCAGTTAAGTTGATGTCATATTCATCTGGATTAGCTAAAAGACCTAATGCCGTTGTATATGCATTTTTACCTTGAGCTGCAGTATTTGGTACAAGACCTTGGATATTACTATCACTAATATCATCGTAAAACTTCATCGGGTGTTGATAGTCATCGGCACCACCGACAAAAGAACCAGATGAATCACCTGGGAATTTAGCACCTGATGCAGCTGCTGCTGTTGTTGTAATTGTTCCATTTTCATCAAGATAATTAGGAATGTTAGCAATTGAATCTTCTGGAATAAAGATGTACTTAGAACGATTAGGGAATGAACCAGTAGGTTGTAAATAATAACCTGTACTAGCATCACCTTTAGCCGTTAATTCTTGAGTTCCAACTCTTTTTCCAATATAGTTAGCATCATTAGGGTCCATAGTAAGACCTGTAAATTGTTCAAGGATAACTTTTCTTTTGATAGTATCATCACCTCTTCTAATAAGAAGGTTAAAAGTTCCTTTTGCAGTATTTGAACTAGCTATTTCCCATCTGAAGTTGTTTGCGCTACCAGACTCAAGTACTTGATTAGTACCTGGAGTGTTACCACCGATACTGTTTAGGTTAGCACCTTCACCTCTAGTTTTGATTTGGAATGCGATTTCTGAACCACCTGTTAATTTTTCTTCTACTGAAGGAACACCGTTTGTTTCTGCTTGTGTTGAGCCGGAAAAGCTCGCACTTGCTTTAAAGTAACTGTCTCCCATTACTCTTACAATTGTAAGTGGCGCATTATGTTTTAAGTATTCTTTTGCAGCGATTGACGTAAAAAATTGATACGTCGAGCTACCTGATTCGTATGCTTCACCAAAAATATCTAAGTATTCAGCATAACTGTTAACTTTAGTTGGTACTAGAACTGGACCTCTTGCTGTAGGACCTACAATAGCACCACCTATCGCCTCAACTCCTGCTTGAACGAATGATAAGTCGTTTTCTCTGGTAAAAACACCTGGACTAACTATTTTCTCAGCCATGTTTATTTCTCCTAATTATACAAATATATGTACTTCTTGCTGTGTATAAATATCATTCTCCAGAGTCAAAGCTATTTTGTCGGTGTAAAAATACCGGACTGGAGGTTAATGTCTCCATCACCGTATTTGTCTTTGAGTTTTGCAGCTAAATCTTGCTCTTCTGCAAACACACCTTTTAACTTTTCAACCAGAGAGTCTTTCTGTTGATTTATTGCAACAATCTGTGACTCTATTTGTCCCAATTGAGCTACTGTCTGCTCATAATCGTTTTGTAAATTTTTAAGTAAGCCAATTTCAGCTTCTGATAACTTTTGTTCTTGTGACATAACGTGCTCCTTGTTTTATTTTAGTTTTTAACTGTCAAACTGAGTGAATCTATCGCCTTGGTTATCGACGTCTTGTAGCCCTGTTGCATCAGGGTCGACTTCGGGGTTATTGACGTTATCAACCACTCTAGTATTAAATATCACCTGACGTGGCGAATATGATATCGGTTGGTAATTACTCATTGCTTTTTGCGTATTCTGCGGTATAATGTAACCGTTCATCTCAATTGTAAAAGCCGATTTGACCGCTCTGTCTTCACCTTGTTCTGCAGTTAAGTCTACAGAATAGGAACCAATTTTAGCTAAAAACTTAGCAGTATCATCTCCCCAGTATTGACCAGCAGCATAATTTATATCTTCAATAATAGGGTTCATTTGTTCAATGTAATCGGTCATAATTACACATTCGTATGTTAACTTAACATAATCAGGTACAACTATATTATGAAATTTCTTTACAGGTTGTTGGCCTGTTAACGTCGCAAACTGGTCATATCTGTTTCTTGAATTAAATTGTAAAGCATACGATTGTACTATCGGGTTTTTTACGTCGACTTTACTACTTAGAATGTATTTTTCAACATTTGTTCTTTTATATGCAATAACAGGTATCTGAGCTTTACCTTTAGAGTCTCTAACAAAACTACCTTTCTGAATTGATTTCCATCGTTCTGGATTAGCATATATAATAGGAACAGACTCTATAGTTTCAGCAGTTTTTACCTGCGGTTGGATTACATTTGTAAGATAGTACATGATAGCACTATCCACCGTCATTAAACCTAAAGAAATAGGCTTATCTTGCTTGTTCTCTATCTTTGTTTGATGTACTCTGTTATTCTTTGCCATTATGTAAACCTCGGTCTATTTTGATTACCACGTCTAACTCTTTCTATAGCTACTTTGTCTCTTCTGGTCTGGTGCGTTGAACATATTACAGCAAAATTATCACCAGTATCTGATTCTGATTTATCAAAGTCAGGGTCTTTACCAAACAATAGCTTATTTTGTACTACAGAATCTATTTCCCAGTATATGTCATTCCAATTTATGATATCGCCTACTTCTAATACTAGATTAGCATGGTCTCTTAATTCATGACGTAAAAAGGAATATGTTGCTTTCTGGTTTACATCTAATATATCGGTGTTGGTCCATTCTTGGTCTTCAACCTCTAACATACACTTTACTCTGACAGCCGTTTGGTAAACTTTCTTAATAGTTTCACCATAAATGTTTTCACGACTGGCTTGAACGTGAGGTTTATATATATCCACTGCAATATCAAGAACATCGTTAATTAGTTCTCTATTGATACCTCTGATAAAGGCTATATCCTGTGGTTTACCAAATAATGACATAATTATCCTATGTATATGTTAAGTGGAACTTTGTTTATAGACTCTTGCTGGAATTCAGCAATTTCTTTTTGTCGTTCCATTAAGTTTCTTTTACTAGCCTGTTCTAAGTCTTCTCGAAGTTGAGCTATTAAGTTTTCTTTTTCTGCACTGGCTTCGGTTCTTAATGTATCACCATCTAAACTTACATCTCCACCTGGAGTTGGTAATGCACCGTACTTACTTCTGATTTCACCAAGTAGTTCTTTGGCGAGCGCAAGGGTATATTTTCTAATCCACTGACGTCCCGGACTATTGATGTGTTTGTACGTCATAAAGTCATAATTGATATCTGAAAAGTCAGATGTATGTATGGTACTACCGAAGACTTTATTGTTTCTGTCTGTAATCTTGATGTATTGAAAGATTATTGAACCAGTTGCTTGAGGTTGTGGAAATATTCTTAGCTTATTGTTAATCAATTCAAAACTATATGCAGACCTTCTAACCATGTCGTTCATTTCAATAGCTTCAATTCTTAATAGGTCATCGTATATCGGCATCATTAAGTAATTAACAGCTGGTGAATAGTTTTGAAAGCCGAATTCCGATAATTGTTGTATAGTTCCATATCCAGAGCCTAAATAAGGGTCAAAGAATCTAGTTATTGCGGGAGATTGTTGAAAGAATACTCTTTTAACTTCTATACTATCTGTACCAGGTGTTCCTGATTCATAACTTGTAACTGTACTGTCGGTTAAATCATATACTTGACTTCCAGAATTAACTGCAACTGAACCTGTAAACCAAGTAACTTCACCGCCACTGCCTGCTTCTGTACCATATTGCTTTGATAACCGAATCATAGAATTTAATCCTGTTGATTCTACATGACGATGTGTTAAACTACTGGCAGTACTGATACCTTGCATTGAAAGCAAGTTGTCTTTGATGTTAAATCTGTTGACTTGTGAACTATATTCAGATACTGATTCTTCAAAGCACGCAAAGAACTGAATTGCATTCATTTCGATATCTACAGTTGGATATCCTAGTCTTTTAGCACACCATTCTGCTGTATTTTCTGCATCTGCCACAAATGTTGTATCAGTATCATATATTCCAAACGGTGTATCGCCTGGAAAGAAAGATGCTGAACCGGGCCATGTTACTTTAGTTGCCATATCTTATCTCCTTATTAGTATAAATATCAAAAAGTTCCGCCATCTAGCTTAGTTTTTATATTTCCTTCTACAATTACATTACCGGATGCTGTTATATGACCATTTACTCCGACAACCTCTAGTCCATTTTGCATTTGAACCGGTAGAGTATCAAATATAATATGACCAATACCGCTATCTACTCTTATATGATTTCCACCATCTCCCCAATTTAGTGCCTGACCAAAAGGAAGTAATATTGATTTTGCATAAACATCACCACTTGCACTTATATCACCTGATGCTGTTATTGGACCATTAAGAGATATATTTGAATCTCTAGTTAAAACGACTACGTCATTTGTGTCTAAGCCGGTGTCTGTACTTATTACAAAATTTTGATTGGTATTGTCTCTACCAATATCCCATTTTTGGGTGCCGTCATCTCTAAATCTAATTACACCGTCACCGGTAGTAGTATCTAATTGTAAAAGAACGCCGCCGTCTGGGTCGTTTAGTCTTACATTTCTTACACGTAAATCTGCACTTGAACTTATATCACCTGAAGATGTAATTGCAGTAAATATATGTAACGAACTTGAAATAATTCCAACAGGTATATCACTCAATTCGCTATAAGATGTAACTCCGCCTCCGGAGCCAGCTGGGCCTTGAGGACCTGTAGCGAGCGCTACAACGACTTCAGCAGTCGGTTGTGTAACTTCGACAGACGTTTGTGAGGCATCAACAGTCACAGACGGCGTAGCCGGCTGTTGTACAGATACTTCTACTGGAGAAGTCGTGATTGATAGTGTACTTATGTCCGGCGTAACATTTACTTGATTCTGTGTTACATTTACATCTGGCATTATTGAGGTTCTATAGTTGTTACTTCATTATCTACTTTAACTTTACCTTGTAAGAGACGAACACGTTCATAAGTTGTTGTATTAGTAAGTTCTAAGTCGTAAACATAATCACCTGACGTTAAACCATCAGTGACATCGTATCCTACATATAATCCAATGGAGCCTGATGTAGCTGATGTTTCAAATGGATAGCTACCACTAACACTTATAAAAGCGCTTCCTGTAAGGTCGCCTCCTGTTGGGTAAGCTTCGTCTTTACTGTGGGATAATTGTAATATAGCAGTTCCACCAAAAGAGTCTTTAACTTGCATACAAGCTTCGTAATTTGTTAAGTCAACTAGCGAGCCTGCACTATCCTTATATGTGATTTCTGTTTGAAATGTTTCACCTTGTTTGATGGTAAAATTATATGTGCTCATGAATATCTCCTATCTCTACGAGTATAAATATCAGGCCTCATCGTAGAACTTCAGAATATCATCTAGAATTGGATGTCTATGGTTGTTTAGTAGCTCAATGTTACAAAGGCCAGGTACTTTTGAGGCCATATTACCTAAGAATCTGAGACCTGTGTCCGTACCTTTCTTTAAGTCTATCTGGTCAGTATCACCGCAGAACATCATTAAACTATCTAAACCGATTCTTTGAAGTATCATTTTGGTTTGTTGATGGTCAAGGTTTTGACACTCGTCTACGATAATACAACTATTCAAGAATGTACGACCCCTCATATAGCTTACAGGTACAATTTCTATCTGCTTGTTATTGATAAGTTGGTCTACTCTTTCACGTCTCAGAAGTTGATACATATTAGAGTATATCGGTGCAACCCAGGGGTCCATCTTTTCATTTACTCCACCAGGTAAAAAACCGAGGTCTTCTTTACTGACAGTAGGTCGGGTGATAACTATTTGTTTGACTTCTTTTCTTAAAAGTTTACTAAGAGCTATTTGACAAGCTAACAATGTTTTACCAGAACCTGCTTTTCCATTGATAACTGCTACTGATGATTCAAGTATTTGAGCTTTAGCTTCTTTTTGTTCTTCGTTCAGAGACAACAAGAATCTGTAACCTTTCTTGATGTTTTTTGTCCCTGCATCTTTTGCAAATGGTTGTGACATATTAACCTCCTTACCTTTAGTATAAATATCACCCAAAAAAAGACCGGTCTGTTAGGACCGGCCTTAATTTCAAAGTATATTAGTTAAATCTAATGTATTACACCATGTGTAAATCGCTACAGAAGATTTTACCAAAGAACTCAGGTCTTACCACTTTCTTAGCGTAACGAGTCATTACACCTTTTCTTGGTGTAAAGTTCGTTGGGTCGTAAACAAGTGGAGTCATGATTAACGGAATGTACGGAGCATATACAGCACCTGTTTCAAGGAACTGAGCACCACGGAATCCCATGATAATCTCATTACCTTGCATATAAGGGTTCTTGTATACAGTGTACTTGTTGTTAATTGCACCAACTTTTGATACGCCCATTGCAAATTGGTTTTGCTCACCAGATGAATCTGTACCGTATCCTGGAATAGACTCTAAGATAGTACAAATTTCAGGAGATGTTACTAAGAAGTTAGCACCACCTCTCATTGTTTTCTGGTGAATCTTGTTACTTACTTTAGCAATTTTAGTTCCTAATGTTTGGAACCATGTGCCTTGGTTGTAAGCAGCAGGAGCATCAACTGAAGTAAAGTCAGCTTCTGTTCCAGAAGTACCGCCGTTGTAAGTATCACCGATTCTTGCAGACCAGTACTCAGTAGTTAAAGCGCTATCAGATAACATACCTAAGATTTCTAAGTCGATTTCCATTGAAATGTACTCAGATAACATTGATGTTAATTCAGCTTCAGCATCGATTGAGTGATAAGCATTCAAATCTTGTTGGAATTCTGGAGACCAGATTACCTTCATTTTTCTTGTCTTAGCAACAATCGGCACTTGCTTTAATTCAACTTCAATTTCTGGAATACCAATGTTTACATCAGTTCCAGTTCCTGAATCCATCTCAGCTGGAGTTGTATCCTCAAAGTCACCTCTTTCGTTAGCATCAGGTTGCTTAGCATAAACAACATCAAAGTCAGTTTGGTTAGCTAGACCGTCATTACCAGCTACAATAAACGTTACATTGTTTCCGTCTACTGAACTGTATTCTGGATGTTGCTTGTCTAAGTCAATACCAGTTCCGTCAGTAAGCCTGAAACCTTGTACACCTGGTGCGTCGTGATCGCCACTAGCTAAAGTTACAACTACTTTTTTCAAGTCTTTTCCACCGTGAGCAGAGCCAAGCGATGCACTTAATGAAGCAGATAATGCTGAGTTATATCCTACGTCTTTCCAAGATGCAGAAGTAATAGTTGCACTTAATGAAGCAGATACTGCGTTGTTAATAGAGTAACCAAATTTACCAGCACCGTATAAACCGCCAGTAGCGTCACCTGATGAAGACGTGTTACCCATAATGTCTGTTTTGTCTTGGAACGCTTTAGCACCAGTACCACCTAGGATAGTGTTGCCATATTTGAAATCTAAATAGAAGATTAGTCCAGAAGGTAGGTTCATCGGCTGAACGCTAACAAATTCTTTTGCAGCGATTTCAGCGAATACTCTACGTACTAATGGAAGAGCAACACCTGCCCAGTTTTCTTTATCATTACCAGTACCAGCATTGGTTACAGAAGCTTCTGAAATCAATTGTCTAGCTTGGTTCTCTAAAAGAATAGCAGTGTTGTGCTTTTCATAATCAGCACTTATACCTTCAAGAAGACCGGTACCTTCCCACTTAGACACGTATTGCTTAGTCTCAGACAACTGATTTCTGTAAGTTGATTGAGCATCTGTAAGCAAATCGTTTACGTTTGTGTTAAAAGCCATTTTTAATTCTCCTTAAATAATGGTTTACAATCCTGCAAGTCGCTTCATGCGCGTTGCAAAATCGTTATTTTCGTTAATAATTTCTTTACTTGGTGCAGTTGAAGTCGTACCTTTCGATGCGAATCCTTCTGTCACTCTAGGCTTGCTAGACTTAGATAAGCTTTCTGCTAGAGTAGTGTAAACAAGTTTCACTTCTCTTACTGACTTAGCTCTATCGAAAGTTTCGATTACTCTCATCTTCTGAGATTCAGATAAAGATTTGTTTCTGAAGATTTTGTTAGAGAAAAGAAGTTTAGCGTTAAGAAGGTTAACCTCGTTGATTTTAGCTCTTAAGTACTTAATTACTTTGTAAGCCTCATCAAGGTCTTCTTTCATTTCGTCTTTGACTTCCTCTTCAGCTTCTTCTTCAGTTTCTTCTTCTGTCAGGCTCTTGATAATTTCTTCAAGTGATTCGTCAGCGTGTTCACCTTCGTCATGACTCATTTCATCAGTATGCTCACCTTCTTCTTTGTCTTCACCTTCATCGTGTGCACCTTCGTCTTTTATCATTTCGTCAGCTTCTTTCTCGTCTATTTCCTCGACTTCTTCGTCTTTCTCAAGTTCCTTGATTATCTCTTCAAGTTCTTCGTCCTTTTCTTCTTCATCTACTTCGTCAGCATGTTCACCTTCGTGATATCCTTCTTCTTTATCTTCGCCTTCTTCATGGGCCATTTCGTCAGCGTGTTCGCCTTCTTCTTTTTCCATTTCGTCAGCGTCGTCCATATCTGCATCAGCAGCCGGTTCTTCAGTCGGTGTATCAGCAACGGCTACATCCTCAACGTCTTCGTCTTCTAGCTCATCAGTTTCCTCTTCGGCTAGTTTAGAAGCAAGCATAGATTGAATCTTAGGAGCGAAAGCCTCTTCAAGAGCAAGTTTAGCGTTAGCAATTGCAGTTTCTTTAACCTGCTTAGCGTCAGCAATAGCCTCTTTTAATAGGTCTTTTGACATGTTATGTCTCCTCGTAATATGTTGCGGGAAATACGGCTATTAGAACCGTAATAGAATTTTTTTATATGTACGTGCTTCAGTATAAGGTTTAGGACGAAGCATTTTTAGTACATCTTACGTGTATAAGTATATAGTTGGGGTGTAAAAGCCTAAAAAAAGGGGCAAAAAGCCCCGATTTTTCAGTTTTATGTGAGATAGGTCTACTTAGGACCGTTTGTAGTTAAGATAGTCCAACATTGCTGCATCTTATCTCTTCTTTTTTGCTCTCTCACCTCCTTCGCATTCCAACGTTTAGCAGCTTGCATCTTTTCACGCTTTTCTAAACTAGGTTTTTTGAAATATCTTCTGTCTCTAATCTCTTGAAATAAGTCAGAATCTTTTAGCTGTCTTTTAAGTTGTCTGAGAGCCTTTTCGATAGCCATAGGTGAGTTGTCTGGTACTTTTACGGCATGTGTACCACCGCCGGGGACGATGAAATCTCTCCTCTTCCATCTTTTTTGCCTTCTTTTAGGCTTGTAGTCTTTTTGCATACAAAATTATTTAAGTGTTTTTAATTGTGTCTAATATAACCAAAATAGTTGAACTAAAAAAGTTTATTCAGTAATTTTATCGTCTTCATCTTCAGCATTAACGATTTCGTAGTATTTACCTAGCTTATATCCGATGTCTTCATATAAAGATTGAGCTCTGTAACCTGCAACTTTTAGGTCTTCTTGAACTTTATCTAGTTCTTTTACGGCTTTGGCTACTTCACGCATGTCATTTTTAATTCTTGATTGTTCAAACCAGTCATCTGCTTCATGTATTGCTAAGTAACCTGCATTGTGGGCAGTCTTTTGTATTTCTTTTATAGCATCCTGTATTTCATTTATATGCTTAAACAGTTTGCTGTACTCGTTAAGTCCTCTAACTTTGTGAACTATTGATTGTTTCTGCTCATTTGTTAAAGACTGGTTTTCGGATAATATCTTTTTTAGTTTCATTACTGTCTCCTTAATGTCCACCGCATCCGCATGTTGGTTGTTCTATACTACAGACACCGGTTAATTCACATATAACGTCAGAAATTAAGCTATCTACCTTTGATGGCTGTATATTATGTGATACAGACTCATTTACATTGTACATAAATGCACCGTGAGTTGATGGATTACTTACAAAGTCCCAACAAACTAATTCAAAATCGTCTTGTACTTCTAATGTACCGTTTTCATTCACAGGTTTAACTGAGCCTAGTCCTCTTGAACTTATTCCTAATTTAATTCCATGTTGCATTAGTTGTTTTAGTATATTGCCAGATGGTGTTGATAAGATTTCTACCTTACCCATAACATCATCGCCATCCCACCAACAATCTAAGACATTATGGCTTACATTTTTAAGATTAACTACAGAAGATTCAGGGTGGTCTAATTCACCTAGTGCTCTTTTCTCTGCAACTTCTCTCTTTTTATATTTTTCTACTTCTCTTTCAAGTATTTCTTTTGGGTAAATACGTCCATTTTGGTTTTTAGCATCACTTCTTTGTAGTACACCAGTAACAATTACTCTACCGTTATTCTTAGTTTCAGATTCAGTAATCATTTCCGGTTTAATTTCAAATAATGTGTAGTCTATAAGTAATTGCTTCGCCATTTAACTTCCCCAAACGCTTCGCTTTCTAAACAAATCAAAGAAGATACGTGCTACTTCTTGTCGTATAATAGTTCTAACCTTAGTTATGTCTGCAGATTCTAATCCTTCACCTACTATATCATATCCAAATTTAGCTAAATCTTTCTTTTTCTTCTTCTTGTCGTCCTCTCCTGAAAATGCATAAGGTGTTTGATAACCTGGAACATTTGCTGTAGTATTTGCTTCAGATTCTAATTCAGCTTCTAACTCTTCTGGTTCGTCAGAAGTTAAAAGTTCTTCAAACAGCCTATCTAGATTCATGCTTGAGCTCCTTGATAAGTTCATAAGACGTTAACAACGCCGTGAAAGTACTATCTTTAGGGTTTTTATTATACTTGTCTTTAAGCTGAGACTTAATCTCATTTATTTTAATCTTTTTAACTTTGTCAGTTATAGTTATGGCATCTAACTTTTTAATTACGCTTGATATTGTTTTATTAACGGCTTCTTGTAGCTCAGGCGTATTGTTAGTGTATGAGATATAAGTCTTTAATAATTCTCTCTGACCTTTATCTAGTTTAGAATATTTCTTATTGAATTTTTCAACTAATAATTTATACGTCAAGTCTCTTAAGCCTGTATCTTCGTTCTTAAAGTTTTCTACTATTTCAGTACGCTGAGTCTTTTTGTCAGTAGACTTTTTACATATATGTTCTATCAAGGTGAATTTTGAAGTAACTCTTTCTGCAGGATTAAATTTTTCAGTATATAACATCTTGTACACTGATGCATATAATTTATAGTCTGTCAATTTTGTTTTGAAGAAAGATTCTAAATTATAATTCTCACGTATAGTTTTGATTAAATTATATCTTTGCTTTGCAATAGTTTTCTTACTTAATTTCTTATGTTCTGACACTACTGTTTCTATTAACGCTGTAGCTTTGTTTTCAGTATTGAAATTAGTTTTCAACAGTTGATGGAATAAGCGTAATTCTTTATTTAGTTCTGTGCCTTTTTTAAAGTATTCTTTGATTATGTTTACTGATGTTGATTTATTCTTTGAATTCATCGCATCAGCAGTTACCTGTCTGACTAATAGTTCAAACAGAATACCTGTATTTTTATACTTCGAATGTCTTTGTTTTGCCATTACAATTCACCTATTTTGTTATGAATAAATATCAAATTCCTAGCCTTTATTCATCATCTACTATGTTGTTCTCAGAAAGCAAGGTAGATTTACCTATTTTATCTAATTCTTTGATATAACTTTCTCTAAAATTATGCTGTATACTTCTATCTGGGAACTTTACAGTTCGTTTTGCTTTATCTTTACCTAACGGGTCTCTACCTCGTGCTGAGTCCTGATGGCCGTATTTCTTTTTACGGTCCATGTTCTCGCCTTGGTCCGCTTTATCGACTGAATCTTGGAAGTCATCACTAAATAAAGGTGACTGAAACGGTTCAGCGACTTTTTCTTCACCAGCTTGAGCGAGCGCATAATCTGTAGCGACAACTATTCCTGATTCCGCTGGGTCATTACCTTGTTCTATTTCATCTTGTCTCAACTTAAACTTCATATCACCAAGTACTTTACTCATTTCAGTCTTGATTTCGTTATCGTTTAAGTTATATACGTTCTTGTATATCCACTCTTGTGATAACATTCTACCTTCTTGTAAATCTCTAGCTAAACTTACTTTAGTATTCCATAGTTCTAGTTGTTCTTGTTCATAAATTTTACTTGATGGAGTAAGACTTAAGTTAAAGTCTAATAAGTCTTCTGACTTAAAACCTTGAGAGTATAGATGTAACATTGCTATTTTATATAGTTCACTGACTACTATCTTTTGAATTCTCTCGATAGTTCTAGCAAATCTTACGTCTTGTGCCGCAAGAGTAGCTTTTCCTTCTACACCTTCTTCAAAACCAAGAAAGGCTTTTGGAATTTGTAAAGCAGCCATCATTCTATTCTTTAGATATTCAACGTCATCTATACCACCGAATTCCATTCCTCCTAGAGAATCGATTTCAGTACCTGATTGACCGCCTCTTACAGGAAGATAGAAGTCCTCCATCATGTTCTGTATATTGAATTTAAGGTTGTAATTACCGTCATTGCCAACATAAGGAGTCTTCTTCATGTTATTCATAACTCTTTGCATGTAAGCGTCTACTTCATTTGGCGGTATGTTACCTATGTCTATCTTAAATACTCGCTTTTCAGGTGCTCTCATAATTCTATGAATCATCATTGCATCTTCCATAAGAGTCAATTGCTTCCAAGTTTTTCTTGCAGATTCTATCATTGACTTACCATAAGGTAAGAAATTTGTATCAGACAATAATCTAAAATGCGCAATTTCATAATTGTCAAAATATGTTTTTGGACCTGATGCTAAATTAGCGGTGTAATTTTGAGCTGCAGATACGTCTCTTAAGAATCTAACTTCATCTGGGTTTTTAGGGTTCCAACCCTCTTCTCTTTGTAATTCATAAGTACTTAACGGCATCGCATTAGTTACACCTACTTTTTCAGTTATATCTAATTTCAAATAGAAGTCGCCGTACTTGACCATGTTTCTAATCCATGGCCAGAGATTATATTCAATGTTAAGTACATCATAGAAAAGATTGTTAAGGACTTTCTGTACGTCCTGTTTATCAGTTGTTATTTTTAAGACGTCACCATATTCGTTTTTCATAGTACATTCATCGGCATAGATATCTAATGCTGCACTTATGATTGAATCTTCGTCCATTACCTCATAGTCGGTAAACAAAGCTATACGCGCAGTATGAAAATTAGTATCTGCACTATAACCTGTTGAAATTGATGTTGTATGTAATCTATTGTACCTGTCAACTAGTCGATTAGTTGCAAAGTCGTCATTGGCTTGAACTTTATTGATGTCTAGTATTTTCAAGCCGCCTGAAGTTTTAGTGACAATTGTACCGCCACTAAATAATCGGTTTAATCTTCCAAAAAATGATTTATCTGCCATGTTTTTTCTTCCTATTTAATAAGCCAAGTTAAGTCGTCATCAGTGTTACCATCAGGCTTCCAATTCCAACCTGTGTTATCGTTACCTGTAGTTGAAGTAGGACCTGTTTTTCCCATGTGGTTAATAGCGGTTTTATTTAACTGTAGGCCTTCGTTTCTAAGTTTCATTGCTGAATCTCTTACAAATAAGCCTATTGCAAATGACATTGTCAAATCGTCATTATAACCTTGTTGTGCTTCCGCTTTTTGTCCTCTCCAAATAAAAGTAAACAATTCGTCAATCAGCCTTTTGGACTTTACGATTATCTCCTTCTCTCTAAAATAAATATCAAGTTTCGAGATAAGGAGCGGTCTTGTGCGCTGACTTGTTGTAAAACCCGGGGTCATTTGACTTTTATCTTTCAAATCATACCCTTTTGAAAGTTGTGTAGCAGCATCTACATAACCCTCGTGCCTAAAAGTATAATACAGATTCTGATAACCTCTATCAATTGCGGGCTGTATAGCAGCCCATCCAATATTTGCATTTTCTATTACTAACAGAGCTTCATTGTACTCAGTTGCTACATTAACGAGCATGTTGCCATATTCTTTAGTACCAATCTGAGATTTGAATTCTGCTACCTGAGTTAAGGTATCTATTTCAAATATATGAAAGGCTGAATAATCTTTACCATCACCTCGAGCTACGTCGGCCACAACCATATATGATTTTGAATAGTCAGGGTATTCCCATATCCACATTCCTTGGTCAACGCCTCGTGTTTCAACAGGGTCCTGGCACATAGTCTCTTTGTACCATTGTAATAGTTCACCAGGTATAACAGTACGACCAGAACTAATAAAGTCACAGTCACATTCCTGCGCGGCTTTATCAGGACCTAAAAGAACTTCCTGTTCTTCTCGCCATGTATCGTCTCTTTCAGGGTGAACAGTCCAGTGTAGTTTAATCGGGTTAAATGTATTTTCACGAGCTTCGGACTTCACCCAAGTTTGATGGAAGAAGTTTCCAACTCCGTTGGGTGTTGACAGAACAATCGCGCGACCACCAGTTGCGAGCGTTTGCTGTGCCGAAGCCCAAATCTCGTCTATCTTATCAATGAATGCAGCCTCGTCTATTATCAGTAATGATAAGGCTTCTGAACGACCGGCATCACCTGCTGCTGATACGGCCTTAATCTGTGAACCATTAGCAAATCTTAAACTTAACTTGTTATCTTCAACAGTTTTACCTTTTAACCAGCTAGGTAAATTATCATGCATAACTCTTACTTTAGTAACTAAGTTTTTAGCGACGTCCTGTTTAGTTGCAATAACAAGTATATTGAAGTCTTCTTTGAATATCATAGACCATAGTGAATATCCTGCAGAAAGTGTAGATATACCTAATTGTCTAGATTTTAGAATTACATTATAGTTGTGTTTATCAAATTGTTGTAAGCAATCACTTTGGAAAGGATAAAGATTAAACAGCATCTTACCACGAGTAGGATGTTGGATAAAACAATACCTACGCATGAAGTGCACAGGGTCTTGCGCACACTTAGCGTATTCTTCAGCTACTATTTGCTTTAATGATTTTTTGGTGGTCATATATATAAATATATGCTAGAATAGTGAAAGACTATTTCTTTTTATACTTTTCGATACTTCTACCGCCGAAGTACGCACCAATTACAGTAATCAAAACTAACTGTAATAAGTCGGTCCACTTTTCTTCTACTTCGAATTTAATTGTGCCTGCATCAATGAATATCAATAACATTGTACAAACAATTAAGAATATAA